>ERZ650302.660-NODE-660-length-19215-cov-18.179228_pt1 | contig 19215 bp, 19 predicted proteins | sample MGYA00376238_ERZ650302 | MGnify/ENA primary metagenome ERZ650302 (study PRJEB26733, sample SAMN07839298) | wastewater metagenome | biome: urban; feature: wastewater treatment plant; material: waste water | place: USA: North Carolina | collected 2016-04-28 ... | reverse complement strand
CAGAGAAAAAAATGTTAGAAACAATAAAAAATTTAATTAAAGAAAAAGTTTTAATCATTGATGGAGCTATGGGAACACAGCTTCAAATTGCAGATATAAAACAAGAAGAGTGGTTATTTGAAAACCAAGATTTAGAAGGTTGTAATGAACTTTTAAATCTTACTGCTCCACATATTTTGGAAAATATTCACGATAATTATGCCAAAGCTGGTGCTGATTTAATTTGTACAAATACTTTTGGTTCAATGCCTTGGGTTTTAGATGAATATAATATTGGGCATATGTCTTATGAATTATCAAAACTTGGAGCTGCTCTTGTAAAAAAATCTTGTGAAAAATATAGTACTCCAGAAAAACCTAGGTTTGTAGTAGCTTCAGTTGGACCAGGAACAAAACTACCATCATTAGGTCATATCAAATATGATGAAATGTATGAGGGTTATAAAATTATGGCTCAAGGGCTTGCTGATGGTGGAACGGATATATTTTTACTTGAAACTTGTCAAGACCCACTTCAAATAAAAGCTGCACTTCATGCTTTAAATGACACAGCACCACATATTCCAATTATGGTTTCTGTTACTATTGAACTAAGTGGAACAATGTTAATTGGAACAGACGCTATGACAATAGCTGCGATTTTAAGTCCATTTAATATTTTATCTTTAGGATTTAACTGTGGAACTGGACCAAAACAAGTTCATAAACATGTTAAAACTTTAAGTGAAGTTTGTAAGTTCCCAATTTCAGTTCATGCAAATGCTGGACTTCCTCAAAATAGAGGTGGAAAAACTTATTATCCAATGCAACCAGATGAATTTACAGCTTTACAAAAAGAGTTTCTAAAAATTCATGGAGTTTCATTTTTAGGTGGTTGTTGTGGTACAACACCTGAACATATTGAAGCTTTAGCAAAAGCTGTTGAAAATGATGTTCCACTAAAACCTTGTGGATTTTTAAAGGCTTCATTGGCATCTTTATTTGGAACAGTTCCATTAAAACAAGAACCAGCTCCACTTTTAATTGGCGAGCGTTCAAATGCAACAGGTTCAAAAGCTTTTAGAGAACTTTTAAAAGCAAATGATTATGAGGGAACGCTGAGTGTTGGACAACAACAAGTTCGAGCAGGGGCCCATGTAATTGATGTTTCAGTTGGATTTGCAGGTCGTGATGAGAGATTTGATATGGATGAGGTTGTTGCACTTTATTCTCAAAAAGTTGCACTTCCTTTAATGCCAGATTCAACTCAAATTTATGCTTTAGAAGCGGCTTTAAAACAAATAGGTGGAAGAGCGATTATCAACTCTGTAAATCTTGAAGATGGAGAAGAAAAATTTGATGCGGTTTGTAAATTAGCCAAAAAATTTGGAGCAGCCCTTGTTTGTCTTGTAATTGATGAAGTTGGAATGGCAAAAACAAAAGATGATAAACTAAGAATTGCTGAAAGAATTTTTGATTTATGTGTAAATAGACATGGATTTGAAGCTTCTGATTTAGTATTTGATATGCTTACTTTTACTATTGGTTCAGGTGATGATGAGTATAGAACTGCTGGTGTTGAAACTATGGAAGCAATTCGAGAATTCCAAATTTTACATCCAGAAGTGGGAACAACTTTAGGATTATCAAATATCTCTTTTGGTCTTGACCAAAAAGCTAGAATTTATCTAAATTCTATTTATTTAGACCATTGTGTAAGAGCAGGACTTACAAGTGCTATTGTAAATGTAAAACATATTTTACCTCTAAATAAAATAAGTGCAGAAGATAGGTTGGCTTGTGATAATTTGATTTTTAATAACCATGAAAATGGTGACCCTTTATTTGCCTTTATTGAACACTTCTCAAATGTAGAAGCTCAAGAGGAGCAAACAGATGAAGAGTATCAAAAAATGGAACCAATCAAAAAGGTTCAAAAACTTTTATTGGATGGAGATAAAGATAGATTATTACCACTTGTTGAAGAGTTAAGACATACTGTAAATCCTGAAACAATTGTAAATGAGTGGTTGATTGATGGTATGAAAATAATTGGAGAACTTTTTGGAAGTGGACAAATGCAGTTACCATTTGTACTTCAAAGTGCTGAAACTATGAAGGCAACAGTTGATGCTTTAAATCCATATTTACCAAAAGAAGAAAAAGCTAGTGAAACAACATTGGTTTTAGGAACTGTAAAAGGTGATGTTCATGATGTTGGTAAAAATCTAGTTGATATTATTTTATCAAACAATGGATTTAAAGTTGTGAATATTGGGATAAAAGCTGATTTAGGTTCATTTGTGGACAAACTTCAAGAACACAATGCCCATGCTATTGGAATGAGTGGATTACTTGTAAAATCAACTGCTGTTATGAAAGAAAATCTTGAAGAACTTCAAAGATTAGGTATAAAAGTACCAGTTTTACTTGGAGGGGCGGCACTTACTAAAAACTTTATAGATGAGTATTGTAGACCATTTTATGATGGACCAATTTTTTATTGTAGAGATGCCTTTGATGGTGTTGTTTCTATGCAAAGAATTGAAAAGGGTGATGAAAATAATACTGCACTTGCTGCTGACTTGATTGAAATTATTGATTCAAGTGATAGGGTTGAAGAAGAAGCAGTTGAAATTCCTCCTTATGAAGAGATTCCAATGCCGCAAAGAGGAAAATTTGTATTTCCTCCAATTTGGGATAGAATGGCTAGAACTGGAAATAAACTTGATAAAGAGTTGATTTTTAAATGGATAAATCACAGGGTTTTATTTAGACAAAGATGGGGATATAAAAGAGGAAAACAAGATTCAGCAGCATTTCTAAAATATGAACAAGATGTGGTTGAACCAACTTATCAAGCTTTAAAAGCTGAATTGGTTGATAAAGATATTTTTGATCCAATTGCTATTTATGCCTATTATCCTTGTATATCACATGATAATAAGCTTTATATTTTTGATAAAAAATATCTATTTAATACCCTTGAAGAGTCAAAAAATGTACCACCTTTAAGTGAAGCTATAAAAGTTTTAGAGTTTCCAAGACAAAAAAGAAAACCATTTAGATGTATTGCAGACTTTTTTGCAAATGATAGACTTGATGTTGTTGCCTTTACACTTGCAAGTGCAGGGCTTAAAATCTCTGATTACGAAAGAGGTCTATATGATAAAGGTGAGTTTACAAAATATTATCAAGTTCACGGACTTGGAGTGGAACTTGCAGAAGCATTAGCTGAGGTTTTACATAAGCAAGTAAGACTTGATTTAGATATTGTGCCAAAAGAGGGACATACTTTAAATGATGTTCAAATGAAACAATATGTGGGATGTAGATATTCACCAGGATATGCAGCTTGTCCAGATTTAGCAATGAATAGGGATATTTTTGATTTACTAAATCCTGAAGAGTTTGGGATAGAATTAAGTGAAACTTTCCAAATGCATCCAGAACAAACAACTTGTGCAATAGTTGTAACTAACAAAGAAGCAAACTACTATAATATCTAATAAATCTTTTTAGAGACTAAGTTGTTTTTAGTCTCTAAGGATTGGTTATTTTTAAGAGAAGTTATAAATAAAAGAATACTAAAAGACGATTATAATACTTTAAAATAATCGTTAAATTTAGCTAATATTTTCTTTTCATAATTTTTGGAATAAAATACTTACTTTTGCTTTAGGAGAATTAATGGAAGAAAATTTTACAATTCAAGCAGGTGATATACTAATTGTTAGAGGGAAAGAATTAACATCTAAACTTTTAGCACTCACTCAAAAGTTTTTCTATTTAAAAAATAATGCTAGTCATATTTTAATTGCAATTTCTGATGGTTTTTATATACATGCTATACCAGAAGGTGGAGTTCAAGTTATATTTATTCATGATATATTGCATGAATTTGAAGATGACTGGAGAACAATTAGATTAAAAAATTTAAATGAAGATAATATAGAAAAATTACTAAAAAGTGTTTTTTATTACAAAGACCAAGAATATAACTATAAATATTTTACAACACAAATAAATGCTTCTTTTTGTTCAGAACTTGCAGCAAAAATTTATTTAAGAGCAGGAATAAAAATTTTTAATTTCAATTCAAAATTTGTAAAACCTAGTAATTTTGCTAAAGAGGCAGATAAAAATGAAAACTGGGAAGATATAACTAGTAAGACAAAAGAAGTTTATTCATTTTTAAAAACTATGCCTAATATTGAATTATTTAAAATAAATTTCTATTATCTAATGGCTGGAATTTCTTTTAAAAGACAAACGAGACAAAAACTACATGAAATAATTTTTAATGCACCCGACAATATTTTTAGTGAAAGATTAAAAGAGATGTATGATGAGGAATTAAAAAATATAACTAAGAAAAAAAACATTCCTTATTGGGATGATGTTTATAAAAAAGAAGATTTAGCGGACTAATACATCCTCCCGAACAATAAAAATCTTTTAAGTTTAAAATCATTTATTCAAGAAGAGGCTTTATATTTTACAACTTTCTAAGTAAATTTGAATAAAGCCTTTTTGCTTTTATCTCATTCATTGTAGTCGTTGGCAGTTATAAAACCTTTATTTTAACTCTACAAAAGCCATAAAGAGTTAATTTTTTTGATTAATATAAGAAGCCAAATATAATAAGCTATGATATATAATCCTCCTCCAATTTTTCGATATATAGGATTATCAATTTGACAAACAACGCTAAAGGTTTAGCTCTTACATCTTTGGGTGTATTTATTATGAGTTTAGAATCTCTTTTTATAAAATTTACTACTGTTTCACCTTTTTTATTCTCTTTTTATATAGGAATATTTATGTTTATTTCTATGTTTTCAACATTTATATTTAAAGAAAAAGCCGTTTTAAAAAAAGCTTTAACTACCAATTTACCTATGATGATAGTTTGTGCTACTTTGATGGGAACTTCAAATATCTTTTTTATCACAGCTGTAAAAACTACAACAGTTGCAAATGTTGTGATAATTTTTAGTACAGCTGCGCTTTTTTCTGCTTTATTTGCATATTTATTTTATAGGGAAAAAATTACAAAAAATATAATAATTGCTTCATTTTTTATGTTTGTAGGATTATTTATAATATTTAATGACAAACTAGAAATAGGAAGTTTTGAAGGGAATATTTACGCACTTTTTTGTACAGCTTTATTTGCTACTTCTTATGTTTTATTATCAAGATATAAAGATATGGATAGGGTTATTTTAACTGCTTTTAGTGGATTAGCTTTGAGTATAATTGCATTTTTCTTTTGTGATGAATTGGCTATTGATTTTAGAACTTTAGCAGTTGTAATGATTATGGGATTGTTAATAAGTCCAATTTCAAGGGTTTTATTAGGTACGGGAGCCAAATATATAAGTGCAAGTGAAGTTTCTCTTTTGATGATTATTGAAACAATTATGGCACCTATTTGGGTTTGGATATTTTTGAATGAAGTACCAAGTTCTTACACATTTATTGGTGGAAGTATAATAATAGTTACTTTGATAATAAATTCTATATATACTTTAAAAAAAGAGAATTGATAAGTTTATCTTTCCAAACAAAAGTTTGGAAAGATATGATTTTTGATTAAGCTTTAATTTCGCACTTTTTGCATTTTGCATCAAAACTATATTTTCCAGCACCAATAAACATAATTGAAATTGAAGCTAAAAGATAAAGTAATGCTAATTCAATCACTGGTCCACCAGTTTTTCCTAAAGCAAAAATTTCACTACCATGAGCTAAGAATATTGCAAAAACCATAGTTAAAGCAAAAAACAGCGATGAAATTCTAGTAAAAAGCCCAAGAATGATTAAAATAGGGAAAACAATTTCTCCTAAATAAACACCATAAGCTACAAACTCAGGAAGACCAGCACTTGTAACTAAAAATTTAATACCGTCTATTCCATTAAAAAGTTTAAAAAATCCATGAAATAACATAAGTCCAGCAATAGATAATCGTAAAATTAATTTTCCAATATCTTCATTTAAAACAGATTCTAATTTGTTTTCACAACAAGTCATTTAATAATTCCTTTTATTTTTTTCGGGATTATAACTTTTTAGTATTAAGTAACTGTTTAGTGTGATATTTTCGTAATAAAATCAAGGCTAAAACAGAACCTAATAAAGCCCAAGCTATATCACTTTGAGTATCCCAAATATAACCTTGTGTTCCTAAAAAATCATTTGAAGCTTCATTTGTAAAAATAGCAACCCACCATTCTACAAGTTCATAAAATGCTGAAAGAGCTAAACAAAAACAAATAATAAAAAAATTTCTCCATGATTCAATAGTAATGATACTTTTCCTTATGATTATTTCTCTTGCAACCATTGCAGGAATAAAACCTTGAGCTAAATGACCAAGTTTGTCATAGTTATTTCTATCTTGTTGCAAAATCTCTTTTATAAAATCAAATAGTGGAACATTAGCATAAGTATAGTGACCACCAACCATCAAAATAATACAATGAATTAAAATAAGAGTATAAACTAAAGGAGTAAGTCGGAATTTTTTATAAGTAAAGGCTAAAACAATTAAAGCAATTATTGCTGGAAGTACTTCTAAAAACCAAGTAAATAAATCTTTTGGATTAATAACAGACCAAATAAAAACAGAAAAATATATAAACAACCAAATTTTAATCATTGTAATCCTTTAAAAATGTTAATTATCCTATAATAAAGCTTCAAAATTATTATAAAGGCTTATTATGAACTATACATATTTTAATCCAACTTCAATCGAATTTGGAACAGGCAAAATAAAATCAATAGTTAACTATATTGATAAGAAATTAAAGGTATTAGTTGTCTATGGTGGAGGAAGTATTAAAAGAAATGGAGTTTATGAAGAAGTAAAAGCAGCATTAGAAGGATATACTTGGTTAGAATTTAGTGGAGTTGAACCAAACCCTTCTTATGAGACTTTAAATAAAGCAGTAAAAATAATAAAAGATGAGAAAATCGATTTTGTTTTAGCTGTTGGTGGAGGTTCTGTAATTGATGGAAGTAAATATTTAGTTGCAGCTGCACTTTATGATGGTGATGGTTGGGATTTTTTAGATGGTTCAGAACAAGTAAAAAAAGCACTTCCTTTAGGAGCAATTTTAACACTTCCTGCAACTGGAAGCGAATCAAATGCAACGGCAGTTATTTCAAAATTGGCTACAAATGAAAAAAGATATTTTGCATCTTCTTTTGTTTATCCAAAATTTGCAGTTTTAGATCCAAGTGTAATGAGTACCTTAGATGATAGACAATTAGCAAATGGTTTGGTAGATGCTTTTGTACATACTTGTGAACAATATTTAACATATCCAAATACATCACTTTTACATGATGGTTATGCTCATACTATTTTAAAAGGTTTACATGCTTTATCTTTAGATTGGGAAAATAGAAAAACAATTTTATGGCAAGAAAATCTTATGCTTTTAGCAAATCAAGCATTAAATGGTTTTATTGGTTCAGGAGTTCCTCAAGATTGGGCAACACATATGATAGGACATGAAATAACAGCGTTTTATGGACTTGACCATGCAAGAAGTTTAGCAGTTGTTCAACCGCAACTTTTAAGAGTTATGATTGAAGATAAACAAGAAAAATTAACTCTAATGGGAAAAGAAGTTTTTGGAATGCCTCATAATTATGAAATGGTAATTGAAGCAATAGAGTTTATGTATCACAGCATTGGAGTTTCAACAAATTTAAGTGATTATGAAATAGATGATAAAGTAGTTGAAAATATCACATCAGCACTTAAAAAACATGGTATGACAAACATAGGTGAAAAAGGAAATGTTACTTTAGAAAAAGTAGCTCAAATTCTAAATATGGCTATGAAAAAATAGAGTTTATTTATTTTCTAAATCTAAAACCAAAGTAAATAAAGCTCCCACATGGATTTTATCCATGTGAGAATATTCGCTATTTTTTACATTTAAAGTTCCATTTAAATGTCTTTCTGCCAAAAGTTTACTCATATAAAGTCCGATTCCAGTGCCTTTGAATTTATGTTTTGTTGTAAAATATGGTTCAAAAACCTTATCAATAATATTTTCTTTTATTCCGCCAGCACTATCTTTTATATTAATAATTAGGTAATTATCTTTTTTGTAAATATCAATAAAAATATATTTTTCATCACCTATAATAGGTCTTAGTGCATCTTTTGCATTTACAAAAATATTCATAAAAACTTGAATAAGTTCATTTTCTAAAGATAAAAATTCCACCTCTTCAATATTTTTTATAACTTGAATTCTATTTTGAACAAAAGTATTTCCCATTAAATCCAAAGCTTTTTCTACAACACTTTTAATATTTATTTTTGAGTTATCTTTCTTTTTGCTAAAAAAACTTCTAAAATCATCAATTGTATTTGATAGATATAAAGTTGATTTTTTTATGTGATTAATTCCTTCAAAAAACTCTTCATCACTTAAATTGCTAAACTCTTTTTTAACTTCCATTCCAGAAGCTGCAACACTAATTGTAGAAAGAGGTTGTCTCCATTGGTGAGCTATATTTTCAAGCATTTCGCCCATTGAAGCCATTCTTGATTGTTGAATTAGAATTCTATTTTTTTCTTCATTTTTTTGAATTTCTATTTCTATTTTTTTATTTAGTTGAGCATTTAATTTTTTTAATAAATATTGTCTATAAAATAAAATTAGAATAATAGTAAAAATAATCAGAACAGCTAATATTTTATAAAAGAATCCATAATCTAAACTGTTTTGATAATTCACAGAAATCCAAGTATTTAGAATTTCTTGTTTTTGAGTTACTGAAATATCATTTATTGCTTTATTAAAAATATCATTTAAAATAGGTTCATCATTTCTTGTTCCAATTCCTAAATTCCAAGTTTCATCAAATCTTCCAGATATTTTTAATTGTCCAATATAATTATTTTGTATTTGGTATCCAACTGTTAATAAAGTATCAATAAATCCAAAAACTTTTCCTTTTTGTGCAAGTTCTAATCCTTCATTTATATTTTCAACATCGATAAAATCAATATTTGGATATTTTATTCTAAGAATTTCTCCAATAGCATAACCTTTAATAATGGCTAATTTTTTATCTGCTATTTGTGAAAAATCATTTATAAAAGGAGCGTTTATATCAGCAGCAATTACTAAAGGAGTGATTAAATAAGGAGTTGTGAAATTTAAATATTTTTCCCTTTGGGGTGTTGTTCTAACAAGTGAAAATATATCACATTCTCTTTTTTGACCAAGTTCTAAAGATTCACTCCAAGTTTTTGTAGGAACTAAAGTAATTGGTATTTTGATTCTTTCTTCAAATAGTTTTATATAATCAGCTGCTATTCCAATGTGTTTGTTATTTTCGATTTTTTCAAAGGGCATCCAATCTGGATCAACGCACATTTTTATAGATTTTTTATTTTCTAAATAGGTTTTTTCTTTTTGGGTTAATAAAAAATTATCTTTAAGATGGTTTGTGTAAATAAAATCTTCTGAATTTATTTCGTTTTTTATTAGTCCCATTACTCTGTAAGTATTTATTATTAGATTAATTTTTTCTTGAGTTATTGTTCCAATTTTTCCATCTTTATCAAAAGCTAATTTTTTTATTTCATTTGCTTCAAAAACCAAGCTTTTTAAACTTTTGTTTTGTGGATTATATTTTTCATAAATCAATTTTGCAATTTCATCTGTATGATTAAAAGCATATTCCCAACCCATAATAGTTGCTTTATAAAAATTTTTTACAAGTTCTGGATTATTTGAAGCAAACTCTTTTGTCGTAAAAATAATATCTTCATAAAAATCAAACCCATAATCTTTGGGCTTAAAAATTTTGCTTTCATAACCTTTTTCTTTTAATAAAAAAGGTTCATTTGTTATATATGCTAACATTAAATCGGTATTTTTATTTATTAAATCATCTACATTAAAAGAGTGTTCTAAGCTTATTAAATCAGATAAATTAACACCTTTACTTATTATCATTGATTTAAAAGTTGCAAAATCTTGCTGTTCTTTTGTAATCATAATTTTCTTGTTTTTTATATTTTCGATATAGTTAATATCTGAATTTTTTAAAGCAAGAAGAATTATAGGAGAAGATTGAAAAAGTGCACCTAATAAAACAATATCTTTACCATCAGATTTATCAGCAATCAAAGAACTTGAACCTATTCCAAAATCTGCTTTTTTATTTATAATTTCCTCTAGAACATTTGAGTTATCATATTTCTTTAGTTCAACATCAAGCCCAACTTCTTTATAAAAACCTTTTTCAATAGCTGTATAAAAACCCGCGAATTGAAATTGGTCAAACCAATTAAGTTGAACAGAAGTTTTTTGTAAATTTGAAGCATTTAAAAAAGATAAACAGCTTAATATTATAGTAAGTATTAACTTTTTCAAGATGCTCCTTTTTAAATAATTTAATCTTTAATTAACGCAATATTATAACAAACTAAGATAAAATACACATCATTAAATTTAGGAATATATATGTCTAAAGAAAAAACAATTAAAAATAAGCTTTTAGAGTATGTTTACACTATTTCTAAGCAACCAATATTATTAAAAGATTTATTAGTTGCTAATAGACAACACAATGATGGAATGCATGTCGATCCAGCAAAACTTGGATTTAGAATAAGATTAATTAGAGCATATATCGTTTATATAGGAATTGTTCTAGCTATTATCGTTCCTATTTCACTTTTAACACATAAACCTTTAGCAAAAATTGACCCGCATATTTCTATTTTGGGAGCTATGGTTATAACAGCTGTTATATTTATAGGGTTTAACTTTTTTAGAGATAAAATGAGAGATACTATGACTAAAGAACTTATTGTTAGATCATGGAAACTACATTTTCCATTTTTCTCTTATGAAGAATATTCTTCAAAAATAGATGAGATTTTTGAAAAAGCTATGAAAGATGAAATCTCAAAAAGAGATTTAGAAAAGTACATTTTAGAAAATCTTTCAAAATAAATAAGTAGTTTTAAAAACTACTTATCATACAAAGCAACAGCTTCTTTATTCCTCTGTTTTTTTAATTCCATATCTATATATTTTTCAATCAAATCTTGTTTTTGCCTAAATGCCAAAGTGATTTTTCGCTTAACTGGTCTATTTTCATAGATAAAAAATCCAGCTTCATACATAGAAAGTCTAATTGGTGTTGCAATTGCATAAGAACTCATAATAGCGTCATTTTTAGAAAGTTTATAAATATCATCAAAATACTCTTTTGTCCAAAGCTCAAAATTCACATCACTTGAAAAAGCATCTTGATAAATTATGTCAAAACTATTTGTTTTTAGGCTTTTTATATAATCTCTTGCATTTCCAATAAAAACTTCTATTTTGATTTTTTCATCTTCATATTTACAAGTTTTTGCAACTGAATTTATAATGTGTTTTATATTTTCAAACTCTTTTGGAAACTCAAAAGTCTCAAGTGAGTTTACAAGATTTCCATCAAGTTCGGGAGAATAAAAGTTTAGTTTTACATCAAGATTATTCTGTAAAATATAATAAATAGTTGAAAAAGTGTTATATCCAATACCAAAACAAATATCCAAAATATTAAGTTCTTTTTTGTTTGCATGAAAAGTAAAAGCTGGAATTATATGTTTTGATAAAGCTTCGTTTATAGCTCCATCATCAGGATTGTGATAGTGTTGATTATATAGTTTTGAAAATAGGGTGTTTGAACCATCTTTTGTGGCTACTACAGAGTTAATATTGTCTTGCAAATTAGTTTTTCACTTTATAGCCCATTGTCCCAATGGTGCATTTTTTTTGCTGTAAAAATATAAACATCATCAAAAAGTTCAATACAATTTGGAGCTTGAAATCCAACATTTTCAAGTAAATCTAAAAGTTCATATTTATTGTCATTTGAGATTTTTTCTAGGATGATTATATTTCCTGAGTTTTCCAAAGCTTTGTACATAAGTTTCAAAATCGTTTCTTGCTTTTTACAAAAAGATAAAATATCTCCTAAAACTATATACTCAAACTCTCTAGCTGTTGCTTTTAGTTTTGCACTTTCTTCATCAACAAAAGAAATATATTTTATATTTCCTTCGTTTTGAGCTCTTATTTCTTCCAAAGCAGAATCAACTAAATCTAAAGAGTTATTTATATGAAGAATAGAAATATTTGTATATGATGAAAATAACTCTTTAAAAAGATTGAGTTTTTGTTGCACTTTTTAGTTTCCTAAATCTTTTAGTTTATCTTCACAAAGGAATAATTGTTCATTTGACATAACACCAATTTTACAAGATAAAATATCCTTTGCTATCTCTTTTGCTTCTTCTAAAGAGTGCATTGTGTAAGTTCCACATTGGTATTCATTTAATTCTGGAATATCATTTTGAGATTTTACTTCAAGTACATCTTTCATCGCTTTTTCCCAAGCAGCAGCAACTGTTTCTTCAGCAGGAGTTCCAATTAAACTCATGTAAAAACCAGTTCTACAACCCATTGGAGAAACATCAATAATTTCAACCGAATCAGAATTTAAATGATTTCTAATGAATCCAGCAAATAAATGCTCTAAAGTGTGGATACCTTTTTCACTTAATATTTTTTTATTTGGTACACAAAATCTTAAATCAAATACTGTAATATTGTCACCTTTTGGTGTTTTCATAGTTTTTGCAACTCTTACTGCTGGTGCTGGCATAATTGTATGGTCAACTCTAAAACTGTCTAATAATGGCATAATAAATTCCTTATAATTTGCTTTTTTTAATAAGCTTGGATTGTATCAAAAGTTTATTAAATGGGTGATAATTTATTTTTGTAAAAAGAGTTAAGAAACTCTTTTTGCTGCACCTATTAGCAATTTCTCATTGTTAATGATTGCTCTTGTATGTGTTCCTTTTCCAGCACTTCCTACTTTATCTATGATTTCAACATCAAAACCAAAAAGTTTTCCTTCCATTTCTCTAAATGTAGCTTTTACTTTTATTGTAGCACCAACTAAAGTTGGTGCCGTATGAGTAACATTTAGATTTACGCCAACAGAAAGTTCTCCTTCTTTTAGTAGAGGAATCATTAATCTAGCGGCTGCAATTTCCATCAAAGCAATCATTCTATATGTAGCTAAAACAGCTGGAAAAGCATCACCTTTTTCAAGTGGTAATAATGAAGCTAAATCTTTTTCTTCAACAATATAATCAAATTCACAAGTATCATTAATTTCCATATTTATTCCTTATTGATTTTTAAAATGGTATCACTATTTTTAATGTAGTGTCAAATATAAAGAAAAGAGATATGGATTCAAATATAACAACAATAATCAAACAATCAGAATTACTACTTTTGAGAACTATGAAATCATTTTTGGATGTGTTAAATTACAACCCAAAAGTTACCAAAAGTTCGGAATCTTCTATTTTTATATCATTGATAAATGAACCTTTAAAAGATGATTTATCAACTTTATAAATAGGGATACTATTAAAAACATTATCAATAACTGGTTTTGTATTTGTAATAATAGTATTTACAAAGTTTTTATCAATATTCATATTTGTGAGTTTTAACTCTTCTATTTGAATATCTTTTAGAAATATGGCTGAGTTTTCTCTATCAAAATATGGATTTCCAGTTATGGCAAAAGTTCCATTTGAATTAGGTATAAAAACTGTTGAGAAATTCATATTTATCGTAGCTGCTAATCTATTTGTTCCATTTTTTACATAAATATGTGGTTTTTGAAGTTGAATATTTGCAAATACAAAATCTTGATTTATAGGAAATTCTTGTGAAAAGTTATTAAGTTCACTCTCTTCAATTTTCAAAGTCAAACCATTACTATCGACTTTCTTTATACAAGCTGTAAAAAATAGAAGTGAAAATAAAATCAATAATATTTGAAGTTTTTTAAGAATATACATTTTTTCTCTTTATATTTAAAATTGCGGAATTTTACAAAGATAAATAAAAAGTTAGCTTTGGTATGACTTTAGTTCATACCAAGATTTTTTCTAACCATTGCCTTAAAAGCTTTCATGTGTTCTCGTAACATATTTGGAATAATTTCTTCTTTACACGCATGAACAATTGTTGCAAATTCTGGTTTTGAGTAGATTGTATTTCTATCCCTTGCTAACATTATGAGTTTATTTACATCATCATTTAGGTTTATATCGGCTCTATCGCAGATTGCATCATATACATTAAAAAAAACTTCCCTATCATGCGTGGTCATTTGACAACTATCATCAAGCATTTTAAGAGCTAGTTTTGAGGCATAATCAATTTGTATTGGTTCAAAATTGTGTATTTTTGCCCAATCATAAGCTTTTTTAAAAATATCAGACATAAAACTCCTTTTTATAAGCATATGCAATAAACATACCAAGGTTTTTTTGTAGAAAGTTTAGATATTATATTAAATTATTTTTGCCAAAAGCAAAGAGGTTATTATGGAAGATTATAGCGATTATTTCGAACTTAGAAAAATAAATGATGATAGTTATGAACTAACATTATTAAATATTTGGAATAAACAAATCCTTACTTCAAACATCAAAAAATTAGAAAAACTAACTTTTTCTTCACATACTAAATTAGCTGTGGATTTTCAAAATCTAAAAGAATGTGATACAGCTTCAATCATTTATCTTATTTCATTTTTTAAAAAATTTGAAGAAAAAAATTTAACACTTAAAAATCTAGATTCTTTTGAAGAGTTTTATAGATTTTATGAAAAACACTATCAAGACAATAGTTTAGAAATAAAAGATAAAAAAAATATTATAGAAAAGATAGGTAAAACTGTATATGACGGTTACCTTTCGAGCCTTGATTTTACAAAATTTGTTGGAAAAGTTTTTTATTATTTTGTTTATTCACTTTTTAATCCTAAAAAAATGAGATTAAAAGCGATGTTAAAATATATTGATACTTCTGCTGTTAATGCACTTTTTATTGTGGGAATTACTTCTTTTTTGGTAGGAGTTGTAATTGCATATCAAGGAGCAGTTCAACTTGAAAAGTTTGGAGCAAATATTTTTATAGTTGAGATGATTTGTATTACGATGTTTAGAGAAATCGCTCCACTTGTAACAGCTATTGTAATAGCAGGACGAAGTTCTAGCTCATATACAGCAGAGATTGGAGCTATGAAAATCACAGATGAAATAGATGCCATGAGAACTATGGATTTTGAACCAACGATGTTTTTGGTATTGCCACGAATTTTTGCTTTGGTTATTGCTTTGCCTTTATTGGTTTTTTTTGCTGATATTGTAGGAATATTTGGTGGAATGGTGATAGCTTTTACGGATTTAGATGTTACATTTTTTGAGTTCATAAACAGAATGGGACAAGAAGTTCCATTAAAACATCTTTTAATTGGAGTTTTTAAATCAATATTTTTTGGAGTTGCTATTGCACTTATTGGGTGTTATAGAGGATTTCAAGTGCAAAATAACACTACAAGTATAGGAAAATATACAACAATAAGTGTTGTAAATGCGATTTTTGTTGTTATTGCTTTAAATGCGATTTTTTCAGTGATTCTAACTGAGATTGGAATATAATGGAAATAATAAGAGTAAATAATTTATCAACAATCTTTGGTGAAAATATAGTACATAAAGATATTTCATTTAGTGTAAATCAAGGAGAAATCTTTGGGGTATTGGGTGGAAGTGGTTCTGGAAAAAGTGTATTGGTAAAACAAATAGTTATGTTAGACAAAATTCAAAAGGGAAATATTGAATTTTTGGGAAAAGATATTTCAACTTTAGATTTAAAAGATATTCAAGATTTAAAACAACAATTCTCTTATCTTTTTCAGTTTGGAGCTTTATACTCTTTTTTAAATGTGATTGAAAATATTAGTGTGATGTTAAAAGAATATACAGATTTACCAGCAGATTTAATAGAAAAAATTGCTTATACAAATCTTGAAATTGTAGGGCTTCCAAAAAGTTGTGCATTATTATATCCATCTGAATTAAGTGGTGGAATGAAAAAAAGAGTTGCCCTTGCACGAAGTCTTGCAATGCAACCAAAAGTTTTATTTTTAGATGAACCTACAAGTGGGCTTGACCCTTCTAGTACACAAAAAATAAATGAGTTGTTACTTAATCTAAAAAAAATGTTAAATATCACAATAATCATAATTACTCATGATTTAGAAACGATAAAAACAGTTTTAGATAGGTTTATAATATTAAAACAAAAGATAATCTTTGATGGAAATATCACTCAAGCTTTAGATTCACAAGATGAATTTATAAAAGATTTTCTAACAAATAAAGGTAAATAATGGATACAAAAATAAACTTTTTTAAAATAGGCTTGTTTGTAATAGCCCTTGTAACTTCACTTTTAATTCTCGTTTTTTGGTTGGGAAAATTTGGTTTTGAAAAGAAAAAATTTGATGAATATTCAATCTATTTTCAAGAATCAGTTTCTGGATTAAATATTGGTTCTTCTATAAAATATAAAGGATTTGAAGTTGGAAATGTAAGTGAAATAAAACTAAATCCAAATAATTCAGAAGAGATACAAATAGATATTGTAATCAAAAAAGGAACTCCAATAAAAGAGGATAATTATGCTGTTTTAGGAAATCTTGGAATTACTGGACTTAAATATATCGAGTTAAAAGGTGGAAGTAATAATTCAAATCTTTTGCAAGAAAATGAAAATGGATTAAAAATTATTAACTCAAAAACATCTGATTTAACAACTTTAGTTGATTCAACAACGGATTTAACAAATGAATTAAATCAAGTATTAGCTCAAATGAAAAAACTTTTAAATGATGAGAATATAAAAACAATCTCTCAAATACTTGCAAAAACTGAAACTAGTATGAATAATATGGAACAGTTTAGTTCTTATCTTGTAAAAAATGAAAAAAGAATAGATGAGGTTTTAAATAATATTTCAACACTTTCAAAAACAGGAACAACATCTTTTGATAGTATAAATAAATCTGCGGATAGTTTTAGAGCCTTATCAAGTGAACTTTTGGCTGAAGTAAAAAAAGGAAGTTTTGATATGAAAGATATGTCAAAAGAGAGTTTTGAAAAGTTAAATACAGTTTTAAATAGTTTAGATGCGACACTTTCTCAAACGCAAACTTTAATAGATAGTTTAAATCAAAGTCCAAGTGATATTTTATTTAAACAAAAAAATATAAAAAATGGACCAGGAGAATAAATATGAAAAATCTTTTTTATCTTTTAATTGTAGTTCTAATTTCTGGATGTTCTTTAAAACAAGAAATTACGGATATAAATAGTTATTCTATTGATTTTAACTCAAAAAATAAGAGTTATAAAAATACAGAAAAATCAATTTTGATTGAAGAACCACTTGTAAATAAAAGTTTTAATTCACGGTCAATTTTTTATAGCTCAAAACCATATTTGTTTGAAGAGTACGCAAAAAACAGATGGATAAATCTTCCAAGTAATATGATTCATAACTCATTATTAGAGTCTTTTCAAAGTAGTAATATTTTCTCATTAGTCTCTTTTGAAGATACAAAAGTAAAATATGATTATGTTTTAAAAACAAATGTAATCAAACTTTACCACGAAATAAATGAAAATAAATCTTATGTTATTTTGAAAATAAATTTTGATTTAGTAAAAGATAAAGAGTTAGTAAAAACATTTAGTTATGATAAAAAGTTTTTAGTAAAAGAAAACAAACCTTATGAATTTGTAAATAGTTTAAATAAAACCTTTGAAGAGATAATGGAAGAGTTACTAAAAGAGATAAATAAATTATAATCTTTTTGCCAAAATTGGAGCTAAATTCATAACTATAAAAAGTCGCATTATGTGATGAATTGTAATATATGGAACATTTGCTCCAACGATTAAAGCTATTAAATTCATCTCCGTTTGACCACCTGGACTAAAAGCTAAAAGAGTTGAAACTATGGGAAATCCAAAAAAGTAATAGGCAATTGCAATAAAAATCCCAGAAATAAATGCCAAAATTACAAAATGCCCAAAAGTTCCCATTAGAATTTTTAGAATCATTCTTAATTTCACACCTCTAAATGTAAAACCAATAATTGTTCCAAATATAACTTGAATAAATTTGATTAATTCATCGGGAATCAAAGTGTGAATTAAACCACTACTATAAACAATAAGGCTTAAAATCATAGGACCTATTAAAAAAGCAGCTGAGATTTTTAGTTTTTTTGCTCCAAAAGCTCCAATTAATCCAATAATAATCAAATAAAAGAACTCAACTAAATTTGTATCTTTTAGGGCTTTTGTGATTAATTGATTTCCACTAATATCAAGGTGAAAAACATATTGAATGATAAAAGGTAAAGATAAAACTACAAATAAGAGTCTTGAAGATTGAACTAATGTTATTTTAGCAGTATCTGCTTTTTGTTCTTCTCCTAAAATTACCATTTCCACAACACCACCTGGCGTTGAGCTAAAAAAGGCAGTTTTTCTATCAAACTTTAAAACTTTTACATAATAATACATTCCAGCAAAAGTGACAATAATTGAATAGGGAATAATCAATAAAATACTAAATAAATAGATATGTAAAAACTCTAAAATCTCAGGTGTAAAAGCACTTCCAATTATCAAACCTATAAAAATTCTAGCTGGTGCTGAAAACATTTTTGGATTTTGAATTGGAAGTTTTTCAAATCTCATGGCAATAGAAGTTGTAAAAATCGCTCCTAAAAGCCATGGAAGAGGAAGATGTAAAAAAATAAATAAAACAGAGCCACAAAAACCTATGAAAAGTGCAAGTAACATTTGAGATAATTGTTGCATATTTATCATAGATTTCCTAGCTCAGTTGTTTTAAGCTATGCTTTTTAAAACTAAATCTTGAGCTTCTTTTATTAGTAATTCTAAGTGTTCTTCACTTATAAAACTCTCAGCATAAATTTTATAAATATCTTCAGTTCCAGAAGGTCGAGCTGCAAACCAACCATTTGCAGTTGTTACTTTTAGACCACCAATACTTGCATTATTTCCACTTGCATTTGTATAGATATTTTCTATTTCTTCATTTGCTAAAGTTTTAGATGTAATATCTTTTACACTAAGATTTTTTAGTTTTGCTTTTTGTTCATAATTTGCAACAGCATCAACTCTTTTGTAGTAAGCTTTACCAAACTCTTTTTCAAACTCTTGGTAAATAACACCTGGGTCTTTTTTTAGTTTTGCAGTAATTTCAGCAGCTA
>ERZ650302.658-NODE-658-length-19285-cov-35.283827_pt1 | contig 19285 bp, 17 predicted proteins | sample MGYA00376238_ERZ650302 | MGnify/ENA primary metagenome ERZ650302 (study PRJEB26733, sample SAMN07839298) | wastewater metagenome | biome: urban; feature: wastewater treatment plant; material: waste water | place: USA: North Carolina | collected 2016-04-28 ... | reverse complement strand
CTCAATTAGGGGCGCTTTGCATTTCAAATCTTTGTGCAACAAAGCCTGTTCACATTGCTGCCCAAGCATTGAGTGAAGCCTACGAAGGTATCAATGATATTCATAAAGCACGTGAAGCAAGTAAGCGAAATCCTGTTTGGAATGAAGCAGCTCAATTAATCCAAACTGATGATTTTGCAAATAAGAAGCTTCTTAAAATTACTAAATCTATTGATTCTGCAAATGCAAACCTGAGTAAAAGCATTGCACATATTGAAAAGGAACTAACCACACCTTTGACAGCAGGTGCTAATGACCCTGTGGCTAATGAAATACGTTCGCATGTTAAAAATATGAATAACAGCAAGCGTCGCAAATTCATTGAAGAAGCACAGCAGAAAAAAGACTTGCAAACACTTCAAGCCCTTTTAGGTGCTCCATCATACCTCTCAGGCTTAACTGATATTGAAGTTCAACATTACACACGTCAGCTCCATGAAATTCAAAATCCTGCTTTAGCTAAGCGTTTAAAAGTTATGAAGAATGCAGCAACGTTACTGGGTGAACGTGGTGGCTTGGTATTTAGAGAAGTAGAAAAAGCAGTGGGTAAACCATCACACGTTATTCAAAAACTTCGCAAAGCGAAAAACGAAGCAGAACAAGCATTCATTTTAAATGACCAACGTGTCGATCTTTGAAATTGATAATTAATAGTTTAGATCAAGGAATTGTAATGACCACAAATTCAAAGACTAAAACAGCAGGAAATCCAAATTGGCGTAAGGGGATGAACTCCCCTAACCCACAAGGTCGTCCAAAAGGGATTATTGATAAACGAATGAAAGTAAATCAATCCCTACTAGCTGATGCTGATGATATTGCCAAAGTAGTGATTCAATCTGCTCTTTCAGGCGATATGCAAGCGGCTAGCTTAGTCCTTTCCCGTATTGCACCAACACTTAAAGCTCAAACAGAAACAGTCCAGTTCGAGTTAGATGCCACAGCAAGTGTAACCGAACAAGCTCAATCTGTTTTACAAGCTATTGCTGACGGCAATGTTGCGCCTGATGTGGGTAAACAAATCATTGAAGCGATTAATGCTTTAAATGGTATTCGTCAGATTGATGAATTAGAACAACGTATTAATGCTTTGGAGAAACACTAATGAACCTGCCAACCCGAGAAGAATATGAATTTTTACGTTTTAAATTTACACAGGATATTGCACATGGTTCACCAAGTGAACGTTTGGTTGCAATGCATAATCTAATGCACATCATGGCTTTATATGCTTCTAGCGATGAACTTGAAGAAGTGTTTATTAAACCGCTATTTGCAAAGCTTGAAGAAAAGCTAAATAGCCCATTACACCCATTTAGCGACTATGTACCCCCTACAGTACCAGTAACGGTTAAAACCATGCTACAGGGGCAACCGTGGGCACAATACCCTAACTGTGGTCATACCGATAATGGCTAAGGTATTAAAAGACTTTCAAAGGCGTTTAGCTAAAGTCGAAACCCACAGAAAGAACAAAGCGACTACTATTAAATTAGTAGCCGCTTTTCCACCTATTTTGTCTTATGATGAGTGGGAAGCTATTGCTGTACCACATCAACAACAATTAGTTGACGATACTAGGAATTAGTCACCAATATCAGGAATAAAAACCTGCTTTAAAGGGATTAAAGCTCTATATTGTGGTTTAAAATCTTCATAATAACGATAAATTAACTCTACAATCTCTTTACCATCAATAAGTCTTAACCGTGATTTATTCGTAGCTTTACTCTTTGCTTGATTACTATAACTTCCAAGATTAACAAATAAAGCATATTCGCCATCTTCAAGAGTACCTAAAAGTTGATTTATTTCAGGTAAGCCATTAGATGTTAAAGTTTTTTTACATTGAACCTTAATAATAGGGGGTTCGAAGCCAAGTGTATCCTTGTGAGCAATCACATCAACACCACCATCACCTGACCGCTGAGTAACCCTAGCCACATAACCCATACATTCAAGCAAATGAGCGACAAATTCTTCAAACTGATAACCGTTTAAATGTTGATGTAATCTACGAATAATAAAATCTTCAGTTGAATATTTTGCTGATTCATTAATTACTTTAGTTACTGTTTCATCATCGGGTATTTCTTCTTGTTCTAATTCTTGCTCTTGTAACTCAACTATTGGGTCTTTATTTATTGTAGCTTGGTATTCAATACCTACAGCATTTAAAAAATCACCTGCTGTTTTCTTAATTTCAAACAACGTAATGTAAGCACCAATTTCATATAACGCTACTTGAGAAAAATTGTTACGTGGAACTCCATTAGGTGTTAGCCATGTTACAGGACGACGATTTAAATAAGCATCTTCGTCTTCAGAATTAGCCCTCTCATAATCACCACTAATAATACCAATATAGACCAATCTATCCGATTTGCATGGGTATACTACATAATCTCCAGTTTTTACCACATGCATAAATCTGTAAATTGTGGCTACCTGAGTTCGGATAGAAGGCATTGAAGAATCAGGTTGCTTTGCTTGCAAAGCAAATTTAAAAGCTTCCCTATCAGCATCAATCTGACTTAAATCACCTAGCTCTGACCAACCAATTCCAATGTAATTTTTTTCAACTGGCTCAGTTCCAACATGTACACCCATGTGTACACCCCAAACAGTCGGAGTATCAGACATTTATTAACCTTAAATACTTGTAATTTATGCCGATCAGCATATCTTAAATAAGGGTAAATTTGAATATGAGTATTATTGTGGGTATCGTTTCTGAGTTTAAAAAATTTGATGCTGATCTAAAAAATCCAAACTGGTCAGTATCCTCAATTAGCTCTAATAATGAACTAATTGTTAGTTTATGGGGTCATAAACCTTTAATGTCCAAACATCCAACTGAAAGAAAACAAGTTTATCGTGACCGTATTGATAGATGGTCTGGTAATGGACGTAATGAATTTAAGAAAAACCTTGATCTTGCATTAGAAGAAAAATTAAAAATTAGACCAATTATAGCTATGCTCGATAAAAGCTCGGATTTTCAGAATATTTTAGATGGTAAAGATGGCAGTCAATACCCCAAAAGATTTAATGCAAAAACCGATTGGATCGGTGAATTAACTATTTGGGACGGTATCCAATTTGAGATTGTATTTAGTCTTGAACAATAATTTAAACTCAAACCAAGTTTTTATTATGCTTACTACAGGCTTACGTTGCATAAGCCTAGAAACAACAAAGCCCTGAGGATGTCAGGGCTAAGTCGTTGATATTTGGCGGAAGCGGTGAGATTCGAACTCACGGAGGGGTATAAGCCCTCGTCGGTTTTCAAGACCGGTGCATTAAACCGCTCTGCCACGCTTCCATGTGCGCCATCATACGGAGCTTTTGTTTTGATGACAAGTAAAACTTACTGTCAAAGCAACCAACTGCATATTGTTTCATCAAAAACTTATAATTTCGAAGCGATTTCTGCACCTTCGCGAATCGCACGCTTCGCATCTAACTCAGCCGCCAGTTTAGCACCACCAATAATGTGATAATTCGCGAGTGTATTTTGCTCAGCGCTTGGCATTAAGTCTTTCACTGACTCCTGCCCAGCACACACGACGATAGTATCGACACGGAGCAATTGATCTTGTCCTGCCATATCGACCCAAAGCCCTTCATTAGTCACAGCTTTGTACTGAACCCCACGCAACATACGTACTGCATGCTTTTTCAACTGTGCGCGGTGTACCCAGCCCGAAGTTTTGCCCAAACCTGCTCCAAGTGCAGAGGTTTTACGCTGTAATAAATAAATCTCACGAACAGGCGGATGAACTTCTGCGGCCTGCGTGCCTCCTTCAGAAACATAATTCGGGTTTGGATCTACGCCCCATTCACGTTGCCAATCTGCAAGTGGTTGTGGCTGAGGTTGATGCTCTGGTTTCAATAAATACTCAGACACATCAAAACCAATCCCTCCAGCACCAATCACAGCAACTTTTCGACCGACAGGTGCACCGCGTAACACTTCTGCATAAGACAAGACTTGCGGTGAATCACTCCCTTCAATACGTAATGCACGTGGCACAACGCCTGTTGCAATAATAATTTCTTCAAAGCCTTCACGCTCAAGCTGCTCACGATTCACCTTGGTGTTTAAACGTAAGTCGACGCCAGTTTTTTCAATCTGTACTTTGAAATAACGAATGGTTTCATGAAACTCTTCTTTACCGGGTACAACTTTTGCCAAGTTGAACTGTCCACCCACTTCATGACTTGCTTCAAACAGAGTCACTTGGTGTCCACGACTGGCTGCAACCGTCGCGGCTGACATCCCTGCGACACCACCACCCACTACCGCAACTCGTTTCGGTTGTTTCGCCTTCAAATAAACCAACTCTGTTTCAAACGCTGCACGCGGGTTGACCAAACAGGTTGCACGTTGGTTTTTAAAAGTATGATCTAAGCATGCTTGGTTACAAGCGATACACGTATTGATCTCATCAACACGATTGGTCGCTGTTTTATTCACCCAAAAAGCATCAGCCAATAACGGACGTGCCATTTGCACCATATCCGCTTTGCCCGATGCCAAAATCTCTTCCGCGGTATCTGGCATGTTAATACGGTTTGAGGCAATCACTGGCACAGCCACGTGCTTTTTCACTTCCGCAGTATAGTCAACAAAAGCAGCACGTGGTACCGAAGTCACAATAGTTGGAATCCGCGCTTCATGCCAACCAATCCCTGTATTCAATAAGGTAATGCCTGCTTTTTCTAGTGCTTGCGCAATCGTAACCACTTCTTTCATGGTATTGCCATCATGCACCAAATCGAGCAATGACAAACGGAAGCAAATAATAAATTTTTCGCCGACTTGTGCACGTATTCCTTTAACGATTTCGACCGCAAAACGCATACGGTTTTCAATCGGCCCACCCCAACGGTCTTCACGTTGGTTCACATGACGGCTTAAGAATTGATTCAGTAAATAGCCTTCTGAACCCATAATTTCTACACCGTCATAGCCTGCCTTTTTTGCAAGACTGGCACAGTTGACGTAATCATCAATGGTATTCAAAATTTGCTTTTCAGACATTTGACGCGGTTTAAAAGGCGAAATCGGCGATTTAATTGGGCTGGCAGAAACAACAAAAGGTTGGTAGCCATAACGTCCAGCATGCAAAATTTGCATTAAAATTTTTGCGCCATGTTTATGTACGGCATGGGTTACCAAACGATGTGGAGCAATATCCCCCAGCGTATTCATCGTTCCACCCGCAGGAAGGAGCCAACCTTGACGGTTTGGAGAAATCCCGCCTGTAATGATCAGGCCAACACCGCCTTTAGCACGCTCACCGAAGTATGCTGCCAATTTTGGATAATTATAAAAACGATCTTCCAAGCCCGTATGCATGGAGCCCATCACCACACGGTTTTTAATGGTGGTAAAACCCAAATGTAAGGGTTTTAAAATATGTGCATAGCTATTGGTTGTCATCATGAATCCTTATCTCTGGCTTTGCAACTTGTTGCATACTACTTTAGCTGTTTTTTAAAATATTGGGATGACAATTTATAAAAAATTCTTGGCATCTACGGTCAATTCAACTGAGCGCTCAAAAACATACGACAATAAAAAAACCAGTGACGTTGCCCTCACTGGTTTAGTTTTTTAGACCAAAGCCCTTTACTGCCAATGCTTCAGCTTACTGGTTTGACCAATGCCCACATTAAAACTATTGGTTGGATCGAGCTTTTCATAATGCGTTCGTAGTGCAGGTTTTGCTACATATAAATGTCCGACATTATGCTCAGCTGGGTATTCCGCCCCACGTGCATCCAGTAAATGCCACATTTGGTGTTCCATCGCCAAAGGATCTACGCCTTTTTTCACAATATAGTCCTGATGAAACACATGACATAAAAAGTGACCATAATAGAGTTTATGAACAATCAGATCATCCATCTCTTTGGGTAAGGTTTCCACCCACTCTCGATCATTCCGACGCAATGCGATATCCAGAGCCACAATATCTTCAACTTCTGAACGGTGCGTATCCCGATAGCGAATTGCTGCACCTGCAACAGCAAAACGATGTAAAAATGCTTTACGTCCTTCTTCCTCGCTACAGTGGAAAAAATCACCTGAGCTTTTATCTTGGAAATAACGTTTTAAAAAGCTTTCAACTTGCTCGACATCTTGATTTTCAACCCGAATAATCAAGTGATGTTCATATAAATCACGGAAAGCATTCATCCGTTTCGGTAAATGATTAGGCAAAAATTTGGTGATCAATTGCAGGACTTTATCTGACAGTCCTTTCATACCAAATTTTTCTAAGTACGCATCGACCTTATCTTTCATTGCAAATGCAGCAGGTACTTTGGCTGTACCGAGCTTTTCAATGAACATGAAGGTGTCTTTACCGTACTCTGCCCCAATGTCATAAGCCACGCGGTGGATGTATTCCCCTGCAATCGGCAATCGCGGCAAATCTTTTAGTAAAAAACGGCGGATTTCAGTCAAATCATCATGTGAATTTGTACCCACGTAGAATACTTGGCTTGGAATTTTTTCAAAGGTATCCAAACGTACGGCAAAGACACATACTTTACCTGCTGAACCCGATGCTTCATATAAACGAGACGGATCGGCATTAAAACGCGCGGGCGTATTTTCATCCACTTGTTTAACATCATGTCCATAACGATGGTCCGATGCGCAGCAGCCTGAGTTATTGATAATATCGCCGATTTGATAATTTTTCGTTTCAAGCTTGCTTAGAATTTCTTCAGGTGTTTCTCCGAGATTTACCCCTAAATGATTCACCAACTCTAACTGACCATCATCATTGACACGAGCATACAATGCCAGCTCAGTATAAGCAGGACCACGGCGCACCAAAGCACCGCCTGAGTTATTACAGACGCCACCTAAAACTGAAGCTCCAATACACGATGAACCAATCACCGAGTGTGGCTCCCGATTAAATGGCACCAATTCTTTTTCAAGTCGATCTAGTGTTGCACCAGGTAGACAAATCACTTGCTGACCGTCATTAATAACCTGAATTCCAACCAAACGACGCGTGCTGATCAGAACCACAGGACGGTCATAGTCATCGCCAAAAGGCGTTGAACCACCGGTCAAACCTGTATTGGCTGCTTGCATAATCACAATACAATCTGCATCAACAGCCGCTTGCAGTACTTGCCACTGTTCCAGTAATGACCCTGGTGCAACAACAGCCAGTACTTTCCCTGCACCGTAACGACGACCTTGGCGGTATAAACGTGTGTCTTTATCGTCAGTTAAAACGTGTTGTTTACCAACGATATTTATTAAGTTTTCAATAACGTATTGTGGAGATCGAGGGTTCATATTTGTTATTTCCAATGATTATAATCCCCCTAAATCCCCCTTTTCCAAAGAGGGACTTTTTCTTTACCTTAGGCATTTAAAGTAAAAGAAAAATTATTTATACCTGCAACATAAATTCTAATCGGTATAACTCCTCCCTTTTAAAGGGAGGTTGGGAGGGATTATATAAATAGCAATAATCACGGTATTGATGTAAATACCTATTGAATGCCCGTTTACCGTGTGAGAACGCTTCTACTGATATAATGAATTACTCAGCCAATTCTTTCTCTAACTTCACCAAACAATCTGAAGTAATATCAGCAATGGTTTTTGCACCTGTTAAAGTCATTGCCACACGCATTTCTTTATCAATTAAATCAAGCAGATTTGAAACACCCTCACCGCCTGCCGCACCTAAAGCATAAACAAAGGCACGACCGAGCATACACGTGTCCGCACCCAACGCCAGCATACGTACAACGTCTAGACCATTACGAATACCTGAATCCGCGAGGATTTTAATATCACCCTTGACTGCATCTGCAATTGGCGGAAGTGCACGTGCAGAAGATAAAACGCCATCCAGCTGACGACCACCATGGTTTGAAACCACAATCCCATCTGCACCGAAACGCACTGCATCTTTGGCATCTTCAGGATCCAAAATTCCTTTAATGACCATTGGCCCATCCCAAAACTCACGAATCCACTCAAGGTCTTTCCACGAAATAGACGGATCGAAGTTAGAACCTAACCAACCAATATAATCTTCTAGACCTGTAGGCTTACCTAAGTATTTGGAAATATTGCCCAAGTCATGCGGACGTCCCATCATGCCGACATTCCACGCCCAGTGTGGGTGGAAACACGACTGCATATAACGGCGCATTGCTGCATTTGGGCCACTCATACCCGAGTGGGCATCACGGTAACGCGCACCCGGAACAGGCATATCCACGGTAAATACCAAGGTTGAACAACCTGCCGCTTTAGCACGTTCCAAGGCATTTTTCATGAAACCACGGTCACGTAGTACATAGAGCTGGAACCACATTGGACGTTGAATCGCAGGTGCAACTTCTTCAATTGGACATACTGAAACGGTAGACAGTGTAAATGGAATACCCTTTTTATCTGCAGCGACAGCAGCTTGAACTTCACCGCGGCGTGCATACATGCCTGTTAAACCCACAGGAGATAATGCAACAGGCATCGACAAAGTTTCATCAAACAGTTTGGTCTCTAAACTTAACTGTGACATGTCGTTCAGTACACGCTGGCGCAAAGCAATTTTTGATAAATCTTCTACATTACGCTTCAGGGTATATTCTGCATACGCACCACCATCGATGTAATGGAATAAAAATGGCGGTAAACGACGTCGTGCCGCTTCACGGTAGTCATTGGCAGAAGAAATAATCATGCTTATATCCTGTTTAATCGACTGGCGCGCTGACGACGAGCTTCTTCTTCATCAATCATTCGCACCTGTTGTACTACAAACTCAATGTGTCCACAGACTGCTTTACGTGCAGCTTCTGGATCACGACGTTCAATTGCATTCATGACTTGAAAGTGCTGATCATGCAATTGATCAAAACGGTGTGCTTCGCTATAGACTTTTCGACGTCCCAAAGCGACGTTGAACTGCAACAAATCGAACAGACCACGCATCATCTGAATCAAAACCAAATTATGAGAGGCTTCAGCAATCGCCAAATGAAATTTCGCATCTGCACGAGCCGCCTCATCATCATTTCCCAAAGCCTGAAAATGGTTAATCTGGTCATAATGATGTCGGATATTCACCAGATCTTCTTGGGTTGCGCGTTGTGCTGCATACCAAGTTGTTCCACCTTCTAAAATAATGCGCGCCTCTTGCACATCAAATCGATAGGCAGGATCCTCACTCATCAAATTACTAATCGGTTGTACGATTTGATAACTGGACCACGTTGCTGGTAATTGTTTTAAAAAAGTCCCCGCCCCCACTTTGCTGACCAACATACCCATGCTGGTCAACTGCGAAATGGCCTCTCTTAAAGAAGAGCGAGAGACTTGAAGCTGTTCACACAGTTTTCTTTCAGCAGGCAGACGGTCTCCAACTTGCATATTGCTTTGTTCAATCAATACACGCAGGCTTTGTACAGCTTTATCGGAGACTTTCATCTGCTTTCCTTAACGTTGATACACAATTTGTGTTATGGAATCATCCATGGGAACACATAGGCTTGTAGAGTAATCATAATACCCATCATAATTGTGAACGTTATACTGTGTTTTAAGGTAAAACGGAATAAATCAGACTCTTTACCAACCAGTCCTACCGCCGCACACGCAATCGCAATCGATTGCGGTGAAATCATCTTACCGGTCACACCACCACTGGTATTGGCTGCCACCAGTAAAACTTCTGGCACACCAATTTGCTGAGCTGTGGTGGCTTGAAGCGCTGCAAACAATGCATTGGCAGAAGTATCTGAACCCGTGAGGAATACCCCCAACCAACCCAAGAAAGGTGAGAAGAACGTAAATGCCGAACCTGTATGTGCAAGGGCCAAAGCCAAGGTCGAAGACATACCCGAATAGTTTGCGATAAAAGCAAAAGACAACACCATACCAATTGAATAAATGGGAACTTTCAACTCATTCAGGGTTTCACCAAAAGTTACCACAGCATCTTTCGGTTTCATCTTCAAATAGGCAATGGTGATCAATGCTGCAATAAAAATCGCAGTTCCTGTAGCCGAGATCCAATCAAATTTGTAAATCGCGTCATAGTCTTTAATTTCAGCAACTACAGGTGGCATTTTTTGAATCATTTGATGCAAAAATGGCACTTTGATTGAAATCACGAGATCATGCAATGCACCGTCTTTGGCAAATAAATCCTTAAACGGTTTCACACTCCAGATCGTCACCATCACAGTTAAAATCGCGAATGGAGACCATGCTTTTGCAATTTGTCCTACAGTGTATTTTTGCTGTTTTTGTGCAGCCACATCTTCACTCATTGTTGCGTCTTGATCTACAAAACGGAAAATGTGCTTCGGCTGCCAGTATTTAAACAAAATTGTTAAAGAAACCAAGGATGCAATTGCAGCCGTAATATCGGGTAATTCTGGACCAACAAAGTTAGAAGTTAAGTATTGTGCAATTGCAAAGCTACTTGCACCCACCACAACTGCTGGCCATGTTTCTTTAACACCGCGCCAGCCGTCCATGATTGCCATAATCCAGAACAACACGATTGGCACCATAAATGGTAGCTGACGGCCCACCATTTGGCTGATTTCCATCGTATCGACACCAGATACTTGTCCAGCAACAATAATTGGAATACCCATCGCACCAAAAGCCACAGGTGCTGTGTTTACGATTAGACAGAGACCTGCTGCATATAAAGGTTTAAAGCCTAAACCGACTAATAGTGCTGCGGTAATCGCCACAGGAGCACCAAAGCCTGCCGCACCCTCTAAGAAGGTACCGAAAGCAAAACCCACCAACAGCATTTGTAAACGCTGATCTTCAGTAATTGAGAGAATAGAAGAACGAATAATGTCGAACTGGCCTGTCTTCACTGAAATTTTATACAGGAATACCGCACCAATAATGATCCATGCAATCGGCCATAAACCGTAGAGGAAACCATAAGCCATCGATGCGAATGCCATCAGCACCGGCATCTTATAGGCAAATAAAGAGACAAGAAGTGCAAGTACAACAGTGATCGTACCTGCCACACTGCCTTTTAAACGAAATACCGCGAGCGCCAAAAAGAAGAAGATAATCGGAATCAGTGCTATTAGACTTGAAATCCAAATATTCCCCATCGGGTCATACATTTGCTGCCATTGAAGCATTGTCATCTCCTTGAAATGCTTACTAAGATTTAATTTTGAGCATATTATTGGCACTTTTGCCAATATTGGACAGACCAATATAAGCAACAGTAAAGAGAAACAAACCAATAATGACTTATGCTTGGCTTATTTTGATTTAAAATGAAGTAAAACTTCAATTAAAAGTTAATATTGGTATGACCAATATTAACTACCTTCACAAACTAGATCATATTTCAATCAAATTAATATCATTGTTTTTACTGATATTTTTATGAAAATAATGCCAATTTTAGACTTTAGTCTAATAATATAAAAAATAATCACCGAACTTAAATCCAGCTTAATACTCAAAAAATGGAAAAATCACACAATATTGGTAATACCAATTTAAAACCAAACAAACTTCACCACTTTCCTGATTAATTTACAGCCTAAACATCTTCTAAAAAGACAAAAATTGAGCACACAATATAGAAACCGATTTTATCCAGAAATTTTTCAACAGTATCGATATGCACATGAGCTTTAATATTTTTAAAGCCCTATGATTTTTTAGAAAAACCATTTGGAAAAGTGCTACAATCGCGGACATATTTATTCTTTCAGGCCACCCATTCTCGGTGCCTATATTTATATCGTTAGGATTAACAATGACTGATAATGCAACTATCTTGCAGAATGTCCCAGTTGGCAAAAAAGTTGGTATTGCCTTCTCTGGTGGTCTAGATACTTCAGCTGCACTTTTGTGGATGAAACAAAAAGGCGCAGAACCTTATGCTTATACAGCAAACTTAGGTCAGCCTGATGAAGACGACTACGATGCGATTCCAAAAAAAGCGGAAGCGTATGGCGCAGTAAAAGCTCGCTTAGTTGACTGCCGTTTACAGCTTGCACTTGAAGGTATTGCTGCAATTCAATGTGGTGCGTTCCACATTTCAACTGGTGGTGTACCGTATTTCAACACGACGCCGTTGGGTCGTGCAGTAACAGGGACTATGCTTGTTACAGCAATGAAAGAAGATGATGTAAACATCTGGGGTGATGGTTCAACATATAAAGGAAACGATATTGAACGTTTCTACCGTTATGGTTTGTTGACCAACCCTGCACTTAAAATCTATAAGCCTTGGTTAGACCAAACGTTTATTGATGAATTAGGTGGCCGTGCTGAAATGTCGCAATTCTTGATCGACAACGGCTTTGACTACAAAATGTCAAAAGAAAAAGCGTATTCAACTGACTCAAACATGTTGGGTGCGACCCACGAAGCAAAAGATCTTGAATACCTCAATGCAGGGATCAAAATTGTTGACCCAATCATGGGCGTTGCATTCTGGAAAGACGACGTAGAAGTTAAAGCTGAAGAAGTATCGATTACTTTTGAAGAAGGCTTCCCTGTTGCAATCAATGGTCAACGTATCGAAGACCCTGTTGAGTTCATCCTTGAAGCCAACCGTATTGGTGGTCGTCATGGTCTAGGTATGTCTGACCAAATCGAAAACCGTATTATTGAAGCAAAATCTCGCGGTATTTATGAAGCACCAGGTATGGCACTTCTACATATTGCTTATGAGCGCTTGGTTACAGGTATTCATAACGAAGACACGATCGAACAGTACCGTATCAACGGTCTACGTTTAGGTCGTTTACTTTACCAAGGTCGTTGGTTCGACTCTCAAGCATTAATGCTACGTGAAACCGCACAGCGTTGGGTTGCGAAAGCCATCACTGGTACTGTGACTTTAGAGCTTCGTCGTGGTAATGACTACACCATCATGAACACAGAGTCTGAAAACCTCACTTATGAAGCTGAGCGCTTGACGATGGAGAAAGGTGATTCAATGTTTACGCCAATGGACCGTATTGGTCAGTTAACTATGCGTAACTTGGACATTACCGATACTCGTGCGAAACTTGGTATTTATACCAATACTGGTTTGCTTGCAGTCGGTACGGGTTCTGCTGTTCCACAGTTAAAAGACAAAAACAAATAAGTTTGTTGAATGTCAAAAAAACCGCTCATAAGAGCGGTTTTTTTATTTCAGTGATTTATTCCGTACAAGTCGATGTGGTTAAAGGCTGATAATAAATCTGATTACGCCCCAATTGCTTGGCACGGTATAAAGCCTGATCTGCGATCCCCAGCAACTCGACTTTGCTCAAATCAACCTCGCCTTTAAAGACTGTAATCCCTAAACTAATGGTGACAAATGGAGACACTTCAGACATTTCATGCGGAATTTCCAAACGCTCAATCGCTCGGTAAATATTTGAAGCCACCGCATAAGCGCCATGTGCATCAGTTTCAGGTAATAACACCACAAACTCTTCGCCGCCATAACGCGCCACAAAATCCATATGCCGAATCGCATTTTTAATAGATTTTGCAATCGATGAAATCACATCATCGCCCTTTTGGTGACCATAACAGTCGTTATATTTTTTGAAAAAATCAACATCGATAAACAAAATCGACAAGGGTGTTTCATCCTGACGTGATTGCTCATAATAGGTATCCATCATTTCGTCAAAATTACGCCGATTTGATATCTTCGTCAGCTCATCATTCTGACTCAAATGCAGCAATTCTGAAGTATGTATTCGATGTATTTTTTCACTAATTTTAGCACGGCGAATATTTAAAAAAATGATGCGCTCGCGGGCGTAAATCATACGACTAATGATAAACCCCAGCAAACAGCTACCAAACATCACACGCCCCATCACGATCGCATCAAACTTAACTAAAGTCGAAATGAGCACTAAAAATGAAACCCCAGCAGCTACTATGCCTGTGATAAAAACATATCCTGGTTTTACCCCAGTCAGTAAAAACCCCAGTACATAAATCATGCAGATAATCATCATTGCTTGATGGCGCAAAGCTTCGGTATGTACCGACATGGTCAACCAAGTCGTCGAGACCACAGCCCAAAACACAGCAAACATGGCTGCATAAGCAAAAAAAGGCTTCAGCTTGGTAAAATGTGAAAAAACATAAAGGAACAAAAGACAGATAGCACCATTCAGCAACCCAAGCAAGCAATGAGTAAAATCTTGTTTAAAATGAGACTGCTCAATAATCCAGTAATCCCCTGGAATCGTTAAAATGGCAAAAATAAAATAAGCCAAAACACCAGACCAAAGAAAGTCATTAATATTGCGACGCGCGCGCTCTAAGTTTAATCGCCAAAACTCTTGTTCTAATTTCTGAGGAAAAACCTGACCAATACGACGGTTGTGTCGTGTAATCAGCTCTTCCATTTTTTCTTTATCGTACTGAAGTTTGGCGAGGTTGTATTTATATTCCATACCAGACCAGATTTAATTCTTGTAGTTGCTTAAAAATAACACAAATTTACAAAGATAAATCATAATAATCAGACAAGATGCCTTTATTTGTCATTACCATTTTTGCCGTATATGCATTATCATCTGTTTTATTTCTTTGACAGAAATCGCCTTGAATACGATTACGATTCTCCAGCCAGATGACTGGCACGCTCACCTTCGTGATGGTCTTGCATTACAACGTACGGTTCCCGATTTAGCCCAACAGTTTTCACGCGCTATTTGTATGCCAAATACCGTACCTCCTGTTAAAACGGTTGAGGAAGCGAATGCGTACCGTGAACGCATCATGGCGCACGTACCAAAAGGCAATGCCTTCGACCCACGTATGGTGTTGTATTTTACTGACACAACTTCGCCTGAAGAAGTCAAAAAAATTAAAAACTCTGAGTTTGTAAATGCCATTAAACTCTACCCTGCTGGCGCGACCACTAACTCAGATAATGGTGTAAGCGACATTCGTAAAGTCTATGCCGTTATTGAGCAACTTGAAGAACATCAGGTTCCATTACTGTTGCATGGTGAAGTCACACATAATCATGTCGATATTTTCGATCGTGAAAAACGTTTCTTAGACGAAGTTCTTTCTCCGTTGCTAAAGCAATTTCCAAAACTGAAATTGGTTTTAGAACACATTACGACCAGTGAAGCAGCTAACTTTGTTTTAGAACAAGACCGCAATGTGGCTGCAACCATTACTCCGCAGCATCTACTGTTTAACCGTAATGATATGTTGGTTGGTGGCATTAAACCGCACTTCTATTGCTTACCCATTTTAAAACGTCAAACCCATCAGCAAACTTTGCTCGAAGTTGCAACCAGTGCCAACCCTAAGTTTTTCTTAGGCACAGACAGTGCACCACACTCTAAAAATGCCAAAGAAAATGCATGTGGATGTGCAGGTTGCTACAGCGCACCAACGGCAATTGAACTTTATGCTCAAGCATTCGATCAAGTGGGTAAACTTGAACGCCTTGAAGGTTTTGCCAGCCACTTTGGTGCAGACTTCTACGGTCTACCGCGCAATACTTCAACAATTACACTCGTAAAAGAAGACCAAGTCATCCCTGAGAGTTTAGACTATTTGGATGGTGAACAAATTATTCCGCTGTATGCGGGTAAAACCATTCAATGGAGAAAAGTGTGACAAATGAAACATTGCCAATAATTGGTCAGCGTTTCCGTGGTTTTCTACCTGTTGTTGTCGATGTCGAAACAGCAGGTTTTAATGCACAGACCGATGCCTTATTGGAAATTGCTGCAATTCCGATTATTTATAATGAAGAAGGTCAATTTGTACCGGGTCCTGCACATCATGCGCATATCAACCCCTTTGAAGGTGCAAATCTAGACCGTCGCTCATTGGACTTTATTGGTATTGATCCCTTTAATCCCATGCGCATGGCCATGGCTGAAGACGAAAAAACAGCATTAAAACGTATTTTTAAAGCCGTCAATGAAGTCCGTCGCCAACAGAACTGTACACATGCGGTCTTGGTCGGTCATAACGCCCACTTTGATTTAGGTTTTGTACAGGCAGCGATTGCACGTACAGGGACTAAAAATCAAAACCCATTTCACAGTTTTTCTGTATTTGACACCGTCACCTTAAGTGCTGTGATGTTTGGTCAAACCGTTCTTGCGAAGTCATGTATTCAAGCAGGGATTGAGTTCGATGGTAGAGAGGCCCACTCGGCTTTATACGACACTCAAAAGACCGCCGAACTGTTCTGTTATATTTTGAACAAACTCGCGCCACACCTACTTGACACTCTGGTGGCGGATCAATAAGATACCGCCATCCTCGCAACGTCCCTATCGTCTAGAGGCCTAGGACATCGCCCTTTCACGGCGGTAACCGGGGTTCGAATCCCCGTAGGGACGCCATCTTATTCTATTTCTAGAAAACACTACTTTTCATTTAATCGGTTCTGATTGACCACCGATATTTCATTTCAATTTTAACCATGCACTCGCTATACGATGCTTCGTGTTTTTCAAGGTTGATTGCTATGCTTAAGAAATTTTTAATCTTTTTATTGATTCTATCGCCTTCTATTTTTTACCTATGGTTTGTCCAACAAGGCACCAAACAAGACCCTGTCGCACAAGAAATACACTCAAGTGCTGAAAATAACCCTTCTTATCCAACACCCGACCACTAAAAAATTGACTTTAAACATTTGTTTTTTAAATTAATACTGAGAGTTCATCAGAAAATTTCAATTCACGTGATTTTTCATCTTATTAAAAACTAGAATATAACTTTAAGCCCATTGTTTGATTTTCTATGCAATCTGCAACGCCGCCTTCGCGGTCTTCAACTGATTCACCGCAAAATACCTCATTAAAACGTGCCATGAGCAAACGCCACCTGATCATGTTATCGCTTGGTGGTGCCATTGGTACAGGCCTGTTCATGGGCTCAGGCGAAGTGATCTCTCAGGCAGGCCCTCTTGGTGCTGTGCTGGCTTATATTATTGGCGGGTTGATCGCATATATGGTCATGCTTTGCCTTGGAGAGCTTGCAGTACATTTACCTGTTTCTGGTTCATTTGGTGCCTTTGCAACACGTTATATTGGCCCTGGCACAGGTTATATGGTGTCGTGGATGTATTGGCTCGGCTGGTCGGCAACACTTGGCACCGAATTTACCGCAGCAGCCATTTTGGTACAGGAATGGTTCCCACAAACGTCGATCTGGTTATGGACGTTAATCTTTGCCAGTGGTGTACTGATTTCAAACCTCAGTTCAACCCGAGCTTTTGCAGAGTCTGAGTTTTGGCTCTCCATGATTAAAGTCGCAACTGTACTTATTTTCATTCTATTAGGCTTTGCCTGTATTTTCGGTGTTATCCCTTTTCAGGGCTATGAATCTGCGCCCTTATTTAGCAATTTGACTGCACAAGGCTGGCTACCAAATGGTCTTATTCCTTTGTTTACCACCTTATTAATTGTGAACTTTGCTTTTAATGGTACAGAAATGATTGGCATTGCCGCAGGTGAAACTGAAAACCCAGAAAAAAATGTACCCAAAGCCATTCATGCCGCTGTTTGGCGCCTGATTATTTTCTTTGTTGGTACTATCATTGTCATTAGTTCCCTGCTCAGCTATAGCAACACGGGTTTGCAAGTAGGTGGACATGGCGGCTTAAGCAGCAGTCCGTTTGTGACTGTATTCACGCAAATGGGCATTCCTTATGCTGAAGACTTTATCCGTTTTGTGATTATCACGGCATTATTATCAACCGCGAACTCAGGCTTATATGCTGCATCACGCATGATGTGGGCCCTGTCCTCACAAAACCAACTCCCCAAGCTTTTTGCCAAAGTAAGTAAATCTGGGGTGCCTTATATTGCCATTTGGGTCACTATGATCGGTGGCTTGCCGGGCTTGCTCTCTGAGCAATTTGGTGCAGATGTCATTTTTAAGAACTTGATGGGTGTTGCAGCATTCACTATGGTGATTGTCTGGATGAGTATTTGCTGGAGTCAGTTTAACTTTCGTCGCCAATGGTTAAAGCAAGGTCGGGCTTTATCGGAGCTGAAATTCCGTACCCCTTGGTATCCGTTGGTTCCGATCCTAGGTTTTATTTGCTGTACAGCAACAGGCTTAAGTATGGCGGCCGACCCTGAAATGCTTTCAGGTTTTATTGGCTGCTTGCTCTTTATGGCCGCTTGCTATGCCAGTTACTATTGGCTCTATCATAATAAAGACTAAGTACCTTCAGCAAAGTGAGCTCAAGCTTATTTTTGAGTTCACTTTCACAACAATAAAATCATTCAAATACCCAATAAAAGAAGAATAAAGACTTTCATTCTAATTCATACATCATTTATGGACAAACTTTAATCCACAAAACACTATGCGAGTGATAATTTAAGGAAAAAATTCAACTGCTTTTCTTCAACGAATTTTTATCCTCGCTCATCATTAATATATAATCCCATACTTTCAACTCCAATGAGTCTTTTTCAGATTTTGTCACTTTAGCACCATTAGATAAAAGAAAAGTAGCTAGAATAAAGAGAAATATTTGGATAGTTATTCTCAAACTTGCATTGGGTATTAATGCAATTATAGTGAAATTAAAAACCATTAATGAAAATGGTAAAACCATCCGATTAGAGTTCATTTCTTTTTTGAATTCTGGCAAGTCCCTATCAATAACTAAAAGATCTTGTTTGTCTTTACACCACAACATAGGCTCAAAAAAATCATCTAACTTTTTTTCTAATTTCTCAAGTTCAGCATTATCACTACACAACTGATATCTTCGGATCTTTAAGATTAAATACAATTTAAAAAAACTCTGGAGATCTAAACAGTAATGAGAATCATCTAATGACTTGAGATGATTATATGCGATTCTATTTGTTCCATCGAAATCTCTAAATATAAGTTCATCAATAATTCTTTCAAATTCTGATTTACTAATGAACGAGGAAAAATTATTAGGATAAGCCTCGAACCAATGTAAATAATTTAATAGAACTATATTGAATCTTTCATGAATTTTTCCCGCATTAAATTGATTAATTTCAAATGAAATTGCAGAAATAAACTGATTAAAATTGTTTTTCATTAAAAAATTCTGTTTTTGTGTCATTTATATACATTTAGAATATAACAATGAAACTCTATTTTGACAAATGCAGATGGGGTATGTACTATACATCCACCTCGCAACGTCCCTATCGTCTAGAGGCCTAGGACATCGCCCTTTCACGGCGG
>ERZ650302.654-NODE-654-length-19322-cov-10.887320_pt1 | contig 19322 bp, 7 predicted proteins | sample MGYA00376238_ERZ650302 | MGnify/ENA primary metagenome ERZ650302 (study PRJEB26733, sample SAMN07839298) | wastewater metagenome | biome: urban; feature: wastewater treatment plant; material: waste water | place: USA: North Carolina | collected 2016-04-28 ... | reverse complement strand
TGCTCAGCTGGCTTTGCAGGGCGGTGGTGTTGAGGTTTCTCACCCAGCCTTCGGCCGGGTTGGTTTCTGCGCCTTGCTGGGCTGCGCTCAGCAGGGCCTGGGCGTCCAGGGGGACGGCGCTTTGAAGGTCCATGCCTTCTTGGAAGGTGTATTGCTTGTAGCTGCCGTCCAGGGGCACCCAGGTGTCGGGGCTGCTTTGGCCGGGGGTGTGGCGGGTGCCTCGGCCGGGCTGGTATTGGATGAGGGCTTCGACCCAGGTGTGTTCGATGCGCAGGGCTTTGGTTTGCGCGCCGGAGACCAGGGCAACGTCGCTGACGCCGCCTTGGCCCCAGATTTGTTGGGCTGCGTCTACGTCGTGCACCCACTGGTAGATCGTGTGGGGGTTGTGGCCCAGGGTTTGGGCCAGGGCTTTGATGGCGGGGGTAGGAACGGACAGTGAACGGCAACTCCTGCGGGCGTTTGTGCCAACGCCGCCGGGCCTGAAGCGAGCAGGCGAGGACAAATGAGTAGCCGCAGGATTCATGGACAAATCAGACTCTAGCGCAAGTGGGACAAGCGCTAGCAGCTATCAAAAGAAGAGCGTCTTGCATTTGGTGAATAGAGGGGTTTCAACGAGGAAGTGATACCGCTGCATGTCTTTGTCCAGCCAGATCGTCAGGCCTTGGAACGCGGCGTTGTACGCAGTCCAGTTGGTGCTCCTGTAGCGGGTCTTTGGCTTTCTGGGTTCACTCATGCCCCCAAGCTACCAGTTCGCGCGCCACTGGGTTTGTGCAACAAAGCTTCACCCTACTACTTCAACGTCCCAGAATCCACAGATTTCAACAAATCAAAGGCAAGCTTAAATTGTTTATCAATATCGAAGTAATCCCCCATTTGATCCACATCACCCAACTCACTCTGACAAATCATATACAAGATCTTTTCAAGATATGCGTGCCCAGATTGAAGCTTCCGATAAGAATAACCAAGCTCAGTCCATAAAAAATTATGGACTTCATCCTCCGCCATGTTTTTCATCAAGACATCCGCAGCCATTCCACGAGATTCCACACTAAGCCCTGAGAATGCCATCTTAATCCCGGCTACTGCAACCTCCACTTCACCATCCTCACAGTCATTCAAAATAATCATCCTGCACAAATCAAGTGCAGCAGCATCACGAATATGCGCCTTGGCACTTTTCAATTTTTTCAGATAAAAATCAACACGGGACATTAACTATTCCTTGAAATTTTGCCCAACAAAGCTTTCCACATCAACCCTATAACATATTCCTTTATACATTTCCTGCGTTGAAACACTCGGTATATTACCTATTGGCCCAACCCCATGTGGTTTAAGCCTTCTCAACTTCGAAACTGTTGTTGCGACGTTGGCCGCCAGTTGCAAATCAAACTTATTCGGAATCCAAGCATGTTTATTTGCCAACATCAAGGCAAAACCCTTTTCTGCTTCCTCTACTGTTACACCAACAGCCGGCTCACCCTCAATAACATGACTCTGCGTGTCAAAGGTTGTTCCACCGTTTGTATTACACCGAGGACTTGACTGAAATTGCAGTCGAACTTTAGGAGGAGCGCATTTTGGACGGCCCGACGCTGCCGATGCATTAGTGCTTAATATTGCCAGCGCAGCGGCCACTCCTCCTGCCAAGCCCGCCCCACCGGTCAACGCCGCAGCAATAGCCGCAACAGCCAAGACCAGAACTATGGTTAATGCGACTTCTTTGATCACATCTTGGTAGCAGTCCCAAATTTCCGACACTGTGCTGATGGCAGAGTAAACAGCAACAACACCAAACGCATAAGTTGCATTCAAAGCCAAGGGATCAACTGTCGTTGGTGGCGCACCGATACTAAAGAACCTCATTACTTTGAGTCCATCCGGCTCAAATAGAAGATTCCCCCCATTCCCCTTCCCCTCGATCATGTAGGCCCCCGCGCCCGTCTCCGGGTCGGTAATGATGTACCCCGTTCCCGAGAACCCATGCGCGTTGATTCCGCGCTCATGGAAGGTCACTTCCTTGCCCGCCTGGATGGCCGATTGAATCTCCTGCCCCACTGTGCCGCCCACCGGCAGTTTGGGCAATGCCGTGGCTGCGTTGCTCTGGTTGATGGTGTAGATCCGCTGGCCTTCCGCCTGGGCAATGGCTATGGCTTTGACGGCTGAGACTGCTTGCGCGCAGTCTGCTTTGGTGGGGTTTTGAATTTGCCCTTGTTCGTCCGTGTACCGGCATTGGCTTTTGTCCACCCAGAACTGTTCTGGCACCGCGTGCTCCATGGCGCTGCTGTATTGCCCCCGCAGCTTGTTGTACGCAATCCACCGGTTTTGCGCTGCAGTTTTGCCGTTGCTGGTCAGTTCGGGTTTGGCGTTGATGGCTGCCTGGGGGTCGTCGTTCTTCACCCACCGGGCATGCCGCAGGTGCCCGATGTCCATGTTCAGGCCCTGGAAGGTGATGCCCGTGGTGACGATGCCGTACAGCTTGTTGGGCCTGACCTGCGCGTGGAACAGGCCGTAGCTGAGCGCTGGGCGGTCGATCATTTGCGCTTGGGCGCTGGCTATTGATCCGTGGCTTTGCAGGGCCGCGAAGTATCCCCACAGGGTGGCGGTGAGCAGGTCTCCGGTGAGGTGGTCGCCTGTCAGGCCTTGCAGGATGGTGGCGCGTTGGCTTTCTGGGGCAGCTTGGGCTTGTTGGAGCTTGGCCTTGGTTTGCTCCATTCTGGTTTTGAGGGTGCTGAGCTGGGCTTGGCTGATGCCTTGGATGCTTAGCCCCAGGGCCGTTTGCTGGCCTGCAATGAGCTGGTCTTGGGTTTCGTCCCAGTCCTGGCTTCCGTAGCGGGTGAAGCCGCCTTGGCCCACGGGTTCGGTGCCTGCGCGCATGCCGGGGCCTGTGGCTACCACAGTGCCGTCTACCGATATCTGGGGCTTGAGGTTGATGCTGCTGGACAGGCCCCTGGGCAGTTGGCTGGGGTCTAGTTGCTGGCCGGGGGCGGGCTTGGGGATGAGCGCGGCAATGGCTGCTTCGTCGGCGGTGCTGGCTGCCACCCAGGCCAGGGTGATCTTTTTACCGGCTATGGCTGCGGTGGGGGTTTTCCAGCTCAGCAGGGGGCTGTCGCCCCAGGCGGCGCTGCGCGCGTCTGCGTAGATTTCGTATTTGAACTGCGCTTTGCTGCTGGCAGGCAGGTCGCTGTGGGTTTGGCTGCGGGTTTTGATGCTGTAGGGCAAGGTGCCTGCCAGGTAGGGCAAGGGGTCTATGGTGGCTTGCCGGGTGCCCAGGACGTCGCCTACGGTGCTTTGCCCTGCGTTTTGGCTGTCGATGTAGGTTTTAAGGCGGGCCTGGTAGCTGCTCAGCTGGCTTTGCAGGGCGGTGGTGTTGAGGTTTCTCACCCAGCCTTCGGCTTGGTTGGTTTCTGCGCCTTGCTGGGCTGCGTTCAGCAGGGCTTGGGCGTCCAGGGGGACTGCTTCGCCCAAGTCCATGCCTTCTTTGAAGGTGTATTGCTTGTAGCTGCCGTCCATGGGCACCCAGGTGTCTCCCTGCGTTTGGCCGCCGGTATGGGCAGCGCCCCGACCAGGGAGGTAGCGCACATAGGCTTCCACCCAGACGTGTTCCAGCCGCATGGCTTTGACCTGGCCACCGCTGACCAAGGCCACGTTGGGCACCCCGCCTTGGCTGAGTACTTGTTGGGCTGCGTCAACGGTTTTGGCACCGCCCACCCAGTTCATCACCTTGTCTGCAGGCAACTCCACACTGCCGTAGACGTAGCGGGCGGGTATGCCTGCACTGCGCAGCAGGGCGATGAGCAAGCTGGCTTGGTCAAACGCGTTGCCTGACTTTTTATCGAGCGTGTCTTGCGCGCCTTGCACGCTGCCTTGGCTCGGGTAGTAGTAGACGTTGTCGTGTACCCACTGGTAGATCTTGTGGGGGTTGTTGCCCAGGCTTTGGGCCAGGGCCTTGATGGCGTCGGTTTGGGGGGCATCCAGTGTGGGGGCAAGGTCTGCTGACGTGGGGGCTGCCGCCTTTTTGAGCGAACCTTCTTCCGTGCCGATTGCGTTCGTTGCGGCCACCACAGCTTTGCTCTGCGGTTGGCTGGCTGAGGCTGCGGGCTTGTCTGCCGCCAAGAGTTTCGCGTTGAGGGATTGGGCGTCCATCAGCGGCTCTTGCGCCGTCGCTTTTTGCGCCTGCCACGGCAGGTTTTTCAGATCGATTTTGTGGTGCGTTGGCTCAGGAATGTTGTCGTTCAAGTAGCTGTGCAAGGCAGCCTGCTGGGCCGCGCTGACCGGCTGAGCCAACAAAGCCATGAGTTCGTTGTGTTTCTTCTCAAACGCGGCTTCTAGCTCAGCTTGCTGCGCAAGCACTTTTTGCGACACGGACGCCTCACGCCATTGCGCGTGCAACTGCGCCCATTCCTGGCGCATGGTCTGGGCCATAGCTTCGAATGTTGCGGGGTTCGCAGAGGTGATGCCTAGACGCAGGGTGCTGCGCTTCGCGCCCACCCCATCGCCCACTGCGTCTTGCATGTTGCTCTTGAGTGCTTGCAGGGCGTTGTAGTAGCGGTCAGCCGCTGTGGGGGATGTTGCCTGCTCCAGAGCTAGCGTGCGAGCTGCTTGCGCGCTTTGTAACTGTTGGGCATGGGTCAAGGGGAGTAAGGCGGTGTTGAGCAAGGCAGCCACCAATACCGTAGTGATGCCTTGCATGAAGCGGCGTGGCACGCCTAGGTAGGTGCTGCGCGGAATGTCGCCCCTCGGTTCATCGCGGTCACGTGGCGTAGGCATTGGGGAACGCTCCCTCTCGAATACTTGCATGGTCATGGTCTTCTGTTTTTGTGTTTTCTAGTCTGTTGCCCACAGGTGACTGGATACCGAGTCACCTGTGGGGGACGTTCTAGGCTGAGCTACTCAGCCTTGCGGCCAGAGGTTTTCAGTGCCGCGCGTTTCTTGACGCCTGGGCGAGTTGGCTTCTACGGTGGGCAAAGGCGAGCATCATCAGCAGCGCACTGAGGATGACCAATGCGATTTCACCGCCCTCGCCTCCCCACATGGGCACAGGGATGGGATCAGTACTCGCGGAAGTACTCACAGCAAGGTTGAACACGGCGCTACCACTCGCAACGGGTGAAGATGCGACCACTGTCACATTGCCAGTACCACCTCCGGCCAGCAAGCTGATGCGCGCATGGCCCTGGGCATCGGTTGTTGCTGTGTTCCCGGCGGGGAAGGTCACCGTTGCGCCCTGGCCGCCAACCGCAGTGAAGGTGACGATTGCCCCGGCTACCGGAATACCGTTACCGCGCAGCACAGTTGCCTGCAGCTGCTGAGGGAAAGCGCTGTGGACTCTGGTCGACTGCGGGGTGCCGCCAGTGGCGACAAGCGTCTGCAACGAGAGGGTGAAGTGCGCCTGCGCCAGAGTCAACTGCGTCGGGCTACCCCCACTACCGTTGACGGTAGCCACCAGCACCGCCATCAACGATTGACCGTCTGTACCTGCAGCGAGCCAAGAGTCATTGACGCTGGTGCTGGCACCCACGTTCAGATTGGCAGTGATGTTGTGCTGATGCAAAACTGCTTGGGTCGTAGGATCCACGATCCAGATGGCCAAGGGAAGATTACTCAGCGCGCTGTTGCCTTGATTCGTAGCCTGTGCGGTGATGCTGACTGGCTCACCAATACGGGCAACCTGGGGTTGCACCGCAATGGTCCCGCCCAAACCGAAGCCGCTGTCCGCAGAGGAGCCCACGCTGTATGTGGTCTGCGTGCTGTGCAGCAAGCGGTTTTGCGAATCCAGGAGTTCCTGGGTGACCGTGTACACACCCGGCGCAGCACTGACCAGAGGCTGCGCTGCAGCAAAGTTCATCAAGGCACCAGGTAACAACTGAGGCACGGGATGGCCATGGCTGTACTTCAAATCTCCAGCGGGGCCGTATACACGCACCATCAGCGTCAGGTTATTAAGAATCAGGTTCGCTGAACGGCTGTTTGCCATGGAAGACAGCTGAACGCGATCACTCGGCCGGTAGGTCTTACGGTCGGTTCCCACTTGGCTCACTGCAGATGCGCTTTGTTGGTCTGCCAGAACAATGAAATCGCTCAGAGCTTGCGCTACCACCACATCACCCTCAACCAAAGTGGCTCTGACGGTGTATTTGGCGGGGACGATGGAGCCGATCGCAAAAGGAGCGGGAACAGACAACGAGTCCTTTGTCGGGATGGTCACCCCTTGCTGCACCACACGGCCCACACTCTGGCCCGCCGAATCCAACACGTCCACAGTCAATACGCCAGTGATATCGCGCACATTGGCATTGGTCAAAGCGGTTGTGATCTGTGCGGAATCCTGCGCCGGATACTCAGCCTTGTCTGCGGCTACGGTGATGCCCACCAAGTTGGCACCGCGCACATCCGGAATAGCAACTGGCACGGTGACGGGAGCTGGCGCAAAGCTGTTTTGAAAGCTCATGTAGCCAGAGTCAATGGCCGCACGCTTTTCACCCAAGCGCAGGCCTTTTTGGCTTGCGTCAAAGCACACTTGAGCACCGCTGCTGGTCACGTCCTTAAGGCTCCAGACGTATTCCGTGCGGCCATCGGCCTGCGGAATCGTCGCCACAGGCGCCTTGCTGGTACCGGTGATGCGCTGACCAGGTTTGGTGAACAGATGCACGTCCACGCTGATCGCACCGCAAGTCACGGGCACACCCCACACATTGTTATCGCCGTGGTTCCAGACCAGCAGTCGATTGTTCAGCTTGTCATAGGCCAGGTAGTCAATGTCGTTGAAGTAAGGGCTGATCTTGAGTGCGTCAAACAACACTGCCACGCGCCCCGTACGCGGAATGACTTGGGCAAGAACATGCTCTTCCGTGTTGAGCTGACTGATCTTTGTCCAGTTATACGGCGCGATATAGAAGTTCTCTGCACAGTCTGCAGCAATGTTCGGGTATCCATCACCCTCAAAGTACGGGCTGTTATCTCCGCCATTCGCACCATTGAAGATGGCAGTTGCCGAACCCGCAGGATTCATCATGGACACCAACTGCCCACTGTTGTCGTTCTGCGCATAGATGTTGTCTTTGCCGTCAATGGCAATGCCACGAGGGTTTGGCAGGCCAGCGGTTGGCAGCGATGAAAGTTGACCTTGCGCGTTAACCTTCAAAAGCTGTCCTGCTGTTCCGATGATGACCTCATCCTTGCTGTTCACCACCAGGCCATTGGTTTGCCTTACGCCCAAATCCACAACGGTCCGTTTGCTACCGTCCTTAGCCACAGCCACCAGCTCGTAGTTGCCAGTCGAAGCGTTGCGCGACGAGAGGTACATCGTTTCAGAACTGTCGGTCGCCAAGCCAAACGAAGGCGCAAAACCAGAGGCGAACGGAACCCCCGCGGTTTGGCCGGGCGCTGCTTTGTACAAGGTGTCACCAGCGGTGTAGAAAATGTTGCCACTGCGGTCCGAGGTCAGCCCCTGAGGAAAGCCCGTGTTCACCAGTGGCTTGACGTTGGCGATTTCCACGCGAGAAATCGATGTGAAATCTGCGCCATCCAAATTCATGCACATAGGCAATTCAGGGTCACCCGGCGGCAGTTCGGCTTTGAGTGCCTGCAGATCACTTGTGGCGTGTGGCCCCACATGCAGGTAGTTGTCGAGGCTCCCCTGAACACCACTGCGTGTCACCAGCACCTTGAAATCTCCACCGTAAGGAGGGAGCCATTGGCCAAGGTCGAGGGTCACATACCCGTCAGCGCTAGGCAAGGCGGGCATGGGCATCGTCACTTGGTAAGCAACAGTGCCGGCAGGTGCCACTGCCGTCGGCAGGGTCGTGTCCAGCCTCAGAATCTGTTTCTGAGAGCCAGCAACCAGCGCATACAAACTGCCGTTCGCTAAGCCCTGAATAGGATTGCCGTTGGTGAAACCATCCATCCGCAGATCTGTCATGGCTCCGGCATTCGTACGCAATTTGGCCCACCCATTGCCGCCCAGATAGACGCCAGCGGAACTCAAGCGCATGGCACTCAGATTGGTCAATCCGGTCGCCTGGGTCTGCAGAGCATTGTTCTTCAGTGTCAGCAGGCTGCCGTTATTACCACTGGCCATCCAGATCGTGTTGGAGGCATCGACCTCCAGCGCCACAGGTGCGGAGGAAAGACCTGAGGCGAACGGTTGCCAACGGTCTGTAATCCATTCGCCCATCTGGTGGCTTTGATAGTTGGGCAACACCATGCGCTGGCCATCAAAGCCCACACCGTAGGTCGAGAATCCAGTGTTTCGCGTCTCGATCACATTGCCTTGAGGACTGAGCTTCACCACCGATCCAGAGGTTGACGTCGCCCACAATTGACCCTGGGCATCAAACGCCAGTGATTGGGGTGATGGCACTGCCCCCACCCATGCCGACTGCTTGGCAGCAGCAACACGAACGATGCTGCTGTTGCCTTGGCTGGCAACCAGCAGCTGACCCGACTGGTCAAAAGCCAAGCCATGCGGAGACAGAATGCCAGCGTACTGAGCTGTGGTGCTACCGGAGGTGTTCAGCACTGAAACGCGGCTTTGGCTATAGGAAGCAACTGCCAGAGCATCTGCCTTGGCGGCAAGACCACCATCCTGGCTTCCGCTCAGACTTGCGAAATTGGAAGCTGTGCCGTTTTCAAACTTGTATACCGCACCCCCACTCGCGAGGTAAGTCACCCCACCCACCGTAGCAAAGTAGCCCGAATGAGCGGGAGAATTCACCACCCGCGTCGGGGCTGCAGCACCGGGGCTGTATTTGTACATGCGGTTGGAAGAACCGACAAATAGCAGCTCACCGCCCACCCAAGCCATATCTTGCGGATAGTACATACCGGACAAGACAGGACTCAGTGCCGTCGCCCCCGAATCACCCTTGTACAGCAGGTTTTCACCGCTATGAACGGCAAGGATTGCACCATCGTTGTTCAGAGCGAGGTCCGTGTAGTTGTACAAGGTAGGCACGTTGATTGTGCGTCGCAAGGTTTGGGTGTCCGGGTCCAGCAAGAATGACTTGTTGTAGCCAACGGCCACCAGACCTCCGTCACTGCTCGCCGCCAAGCGGTAGATGTACTCGCCCCCGAAGTTGGCCACCTGCATTTGCGTGTGCTTGCCGTCTGCAGCAAATCGAAAGTAGATGCTGCTGCTGTAGTACGCCGTCAGATTACCTGCGAGGTCATTGCCAATGACGGACACGTAGTACGGCAAAGCATCAGAGAATGCCGTAACCACTCCAGCCGACGTAATTTTGTAGATTACGTGTGCGTAGTAGTCAATCGAATAAGCATTACCTGCAGCGTCGGCTGCGATTCCGTACCAGGATTTGCCGCTGGGTAGGGTTGCAAACTTGCTTGCAACTCCACTGGTCTTATCGATTCGATAGAGATCGAACCCACGTTTTCCAACGAGATTACCGGTACTGGGATCCACCGCAATCGCGTCCATGACCACCGCTGCGTCTTTGTATAGAACGCGCGGACCTTGGCCATCGACCACCAAGATAGTGCTCGCATTGCGCACGTAAGTCTCGCCTTGGGTTCCGATCCGCACCTGATCCGGACTCACCAACAGGCTTTCCAGCGATTGCAAAGGTGTTCCCGTGGCATCAAAGGCTTTGATGCGACTCGCACCGTATTCACTTACCCATACAGCACCGTTTCCGTCAACGGCAACCCCCCACGGATTGGAGAGACCGCTGACAAACGTACTACGCTGGCCTAGGCTATTGATTTTTTGAATGGTTCCGTCGGAATAGCCTGCCACATAGGTATTGCCGTTTCCGTCGAGCGCAAGGCCACGCGGACTGGACAGACCGGTAGCGACCACATTGGTTTCTCCAGTGCTGTTGAGCACACGAAGTGTTCCATCGTTGTTGGCAATCCAAAGATTGCCACTGGCGTCATAGCGCATGCCCTGTGGGCTGTTTGCAACCCCCCCCCGAGCGTAGACAGATACCGCACCGTTTGGCGCTACCGCGTAAATGGTGTGGTCTCCGGCACTGCTGACAAATAACGTACCCGAGTTGTCAAACTTCACATCACGTGGACTGCTGAAGCCGCTGGCGTACACGCTGGTGGCTCCCGCCGAAGTCACTTTGATCACATTGTTTGCACCGCTGTTGGCAATATAGAAGTTGCCTTGCGCGTCACGTGTGATACCCCAGGGGCGATTCAGTGCAGCAGGCCCACTTCCCACGGCCACAAATGGAGTGATGACACCATCTGCAGCAGAAACCTTGGTCAACGTGTGATCACCGTAGTTGGTCACAACATAGTTGCCAGCATCATCTTTGACAAAACCAATCGGATTCGCCAACCCGCCTGTGTACAGGACCTCTTCAGTGCCGGCAGTGTCGCGGCGAATGACCTGCGGTTGCCCTGTTTTTTTGTCGGTCCCACCAAGAATCAACGCACCAGTGCTCTCGATGCCGATGGAGCGCAAGTTGCCTAGCGCCCCGACGTTGAAAGTACTGACAACGCCTGCTGCCGTGACCTTGTAAAGGCTAGCGCCCACAATCCACAGATCGCCATTGGAGGCAAGGGTCAAACCATTTGGATACGCACCCGATGGCAGCGTCGCAAGCACTGAGGCGACTCCGCTGGCGTCGTACTTGAGCACTTTGCCGTCGTAATAGTTAGCGGTGTAGAGATTGCCAGCTGCATCGCGCTCCAGGCCACGAGGCTCGTTCATGGGACCAGCCGTCGCAATCGTTGTAGCCCGTGTCACAGCCTGATTGCTCCCCGTTGCGTCAGGAGCTTCCAGAATCACTTTCAGGTCCACGTTGCCTGCTGGGATAGATTGATTTCCAACGTTCGTGACACTGGCCGTCAGCGCAACGCTTTGATTAGTGCCGTACTGCAGCAATGGCGGATTGGTGATAAGTCCCCCACTCATCATGGCAGCGGAGCTCACTTCAAATTGGGCCTGGCCTTCCGCCACCACTTTGCCTTGTCCGTCTACCGCACGAGCACGTACAACGTAAGAGCCAGCAGGTTGCCGCAGCACATGCCACTCCATCGGAACGGTGAGAGCGCCATTTCCTGGCACCATGATGGGCTGATTGGGTTGGCGAGAGCCTGCCCAACCGGTGGGGGCGTTGGCCATGAAGGTGTAGACAACACGATTTTGTGGATCTACGACATCGGCTTCCACCAATAAGCTAGCGGCCTGCGCATCTCCGTTCTGCAACTCAACCTCCAGCTTGATCAAACCGAATGGATCGTAGAGAGGCTTGTCCGTCTGCACATGGTTGATGGCAATGCGCGACGCAATAGGGCGCGCGAGCTGCAAATCAAAACTGGCATCACCAAGTTGACCAAAAGTCAAAGCGAAGGTTTGGGTGACGTACCCTTGCGCAGTCGCCGTCAGGCTCGCGCTAGTTCCAGCAACGGCGTCAAAACTATAACGACCGTCTGAACCCGTCGTGGCAGACCCAGCCACCCCTGATAGGCTCAGTTTTGCGCCAGCGATCGGCGCTTGAGTCAGTGCATCAGTCACGATCCCGGAAAGCTTGCGTGTGGCCGCGACCTTGGTCAAACGAATGCTACCCACATCGTTCGCGCCCAGCGTCATGGTACCGCTCGCTGTCACCGACTGATAGCCTGTTGCGTCTACGGTGAGGGTGAAGTTTCCAGGGTTCAGGCTCTGGAACGTAAAGGCACCGTCAGCAGCAGAGTTACGAGTGAGGCCGCCCAACGTCAGAGTTGCACCAGCTATGGGTGCCCCCGTCAACGCATCAACTACCTTTCCTTGCAGTGAAGCGTATGTAGGGTTAGATCCCATCACGGGCGAGAACAAATAGTTCTTACCAGCCTCAAAGTTCACAAGCACGCTGATGTCACTGTATCCAGTGAGCGACGCCTTCACATTGGCATAGGCAGCGGGAATGGCCGCAAGCTCATATGCCCCATTGGCATCCGTCAACACCGACAATCCAGCCACCGCTATGGAGACACCCTTCAGAGGTGTGCCCGCAGTGTTTTTGACAACACCAGACAAAGTCGCCGTAGAGGGCGCGCTGACTTGCTTGGACAAACGGATGGTGCCCAAACTGTTGGCGCCACTCATCAGTACTCCGCTGAAGGCGGCAGGGGGATAACCTGTAGCACTCACGTTCAATGTGAATGAACCTGGGCTCAGATTGGAAAGAGTGAAAGTCCCACCGGCCGCAGTAGTCGCCGCTGCACTGCCGATTTTTACAGTCGCGCCAACAAGGGGCGTGCCCGAGTCTGCATCCAACACGGTGCCACTCAGAGTCGTACTGCCACCAGGGTTCTGCAGGGTTGGCGAGAACACATAGTTTTGGCCGGACCCAAATGCGATAGATACAGTGACAGTTGAGTAGCCGCTCAACGACGCAACTACATCCCGAGTTCCAGCCTCAATACCAGTTATAGAGTAAGCACCGGCTCCATCAGTGAGCGCAGAATTGGCTCCCACTGCAATCAGTGCATTCGCAAGCGGCGTTCCGTAAATGTTCTTGACGGTACCCTTCAGAGTGGCAGTATTCGGCGCGGCACTCAAGCGCACGACGCCCAAGTTAAGAAGCTGTCCCGCCGCAACGTCCACACTCACTTGAACCGTTGCATACCCCGCCTGAGACAAGCTCAGCTTGTATGCACCGGGAGCAATGTTGTAGATGGAGAACTTTCCGTCGGCAGCCGAAGCGACGGTCTGGCTGCTCGAGCCGACCAACGCTATGGACACGTTAGACAGAGGTGAGCCTGTGTCTTTATCAACGACCACTCCCGACAAACTACCTGTCGTGGGTGTAGAAGGGGCCAAACTGTACGTGCCCAGTGCACGCAATGCCAAAGCGGTGAGATACCCGTCGCCATCCCAGCTGCCGTTAGCCTGTTGAGAACGGACCAAGGCATCCACCAAGGGCTGCAGGACTGCTTCGTCACTGGTTTGCCGGGAAAGCGCCATTAACGCTACCGCGTTTTCCAAAGTGCTGCCATATACACCGGCACTTCTACTCGCTAGCAGCCAGCGCTGAGCATTGGCCAGCGATGTCCCTGCATCAAACTGCTGACGCCAACTCGCCATTGCAAGCACCGCCAACGAAGTTCCAAAAACGCTAGGTTGCTCAGTTTCAGCCGACGAGCTGGGCAGGCCAAAGCCTCCGCTGGAGTACTGTTGCCCCCTCAAAAAAGCAAGCCCAGATTCCACTCCAGAAGTGTTCGCTACAGCATTCAGGGCCAATAGTGCATAGGCCGTATCCAACGCATTCGGCTGGTGTGAAGCGCTAGCACCCCAACCAGAGCCCGCATATTGGAGCGAGATCAATTTGGATTGCTGCCCGACGCTATCCACGCCCGCTGCGCTGCGAACCAAAACCTGCCTTGACAGCAGTTCTGTGACGCCATCATCCGGTCGGCTCTGGATACTGTCTCGCAGTGTGGGGGGCAAAGTCTGATTGAAAGTACGCAACGCACCCACCGTTTCCGCTTGCACCTGCCACTCGGTAGCCCCTGTAGCACCACCTGCAGCCATGCCACCGGAAGCCTGAACCTGTGAAGAAAGCCAGGCAAGACCATTTTGCGTAACTGAAGAAGGAAAGGCATTCGCTGCGAACGCGCCCCCACCAGCAGCGATGAGGACTAACGATTGCAGCCCAACAGTGAGGATTTTATTTTTTGCAGCGAAAGGCAGTCTGCGCAAAAATGCAAAGATATTCGACATTATTTTTTTCTCGAAACTTATTTATTTGCTTGCCAGCGCAGGCGACTTGGCATCTTCAAGCCAAAGGCGTGGCTGAGGCTGGACCCCTCGCATATCCAGCGTATACAAATTTATTTGAGCACTTCCAACGAGCGGAGCGTCAGTGATTTGAAAAATCAAAGTACTTTCATCCAGCCACTCAATCTGGTCATCCACAGAGTCCTTCACATACTCGTAGATAACTGATTTCCCTGTAGCAACATCTAAAACTGCAGGACTCCATCTGGTAGGACCAGTTCGACTCTTGTAGGCTATTTTTTTCCCATCCGGGGAAAACGACGGACATTCCACGCCTTGCTGCAAAACAAGAATCTTTTTCGATGAAAATCGCCCTTCCCCTAAGTAAGGCTGACCATCAAAATAGACTGTCACAAAAAAATGATCGCTATCCTTGGGGTCAAAGGTGACACCCCACACATTCAAATCAATGGAAGTTACTTGCTTCCCCTTGTGGCTTATTTCCCAGTTTTGCAAATTCTCTGGCTCGCGACCATTTTCCAATGGAACGATAAATGCCATTGTCGAGAAATTCGTTCCACCGACACCGAGATAGCTATGCCCCGTAGTGAATGCAGTCCCTGCACCAAAACGGCCATCCCAGGAAATTCGGGCACGGCTTACAATACCCTTCACCTTAAACAGTGGTTTTGAAGGAGCAAGAGAGGACGAGTCATATGCATATGCCGTAGGATCGGTGTAATACCGTGGTTTATCTGGTGCGATTCTCGTAAAACACCACAGCCTATCTTTTCCACTGTGAACCCTGTCACAGCCCAATCGTGTTGGAACACGAGTCTGCACAGCATGGTCTTTTCGGCGAACTGTCAGAGCCTCCACTCGCTGATAACTTCTATCACTGGCACGCACAACATATGCAGTGTATGTTTCTGAATTGCTATCCTCGCTCTTTTGAGCAATTGCCGGTTGGTAGGCAAAAATTGAAAATACACAAACCATCCCACCGCTGATTTTTTTTATTCTTCTCATAAGTTACTAAATTTCCGCCTTAGACCACAGGAATACAGTTACAGCGATTGAAATACCCAACACCACAGAGAATGCGGTGAAGGCCACTACCTGACCATTCCACTGCCACAAAGCGCCAAAAAGTGTGGAAGACAACAAGCGCATCAAACCGACAACGGCGCCAAGCAACGCCATGCCTGTCGTACAAACCTCCGATGGGAGCAATTTGGCTGCTTGTGCCATGAGCGCGCCATCAGTTGCCGCATAGAAACAGCCCATAACCAGGAGTGTTCCGGCAATACCGACAAGAGTGGGAAGAAACTGGAGGCTCAGGTACCAGATCATCAGCAGGGCGTGGCCAGCAACAACGAGCCATTTAGCGCCCACGCGATCGGCCAGTTTTCCAAATGGGTAGGCAGCCAATACAAAAATCAGGGCTGTTCCCGAGTAAAAGAGTGGCAACCAAGTCACCGCTACCTGAGATTTTTGCTGCAGGTAGAGATAAAGCAGTCCATCACTTATTACGCCAAATGAAAGTGCAGCAGCACACCACAGCAACAGCCAAAAAGAATTCTGAGATTTAAGCTGCTTCAGCACCTCTTTCCAGGATGAGAACTCACCCTGAGTTTTCGACATTGGAACATCAAACAACCGCGAAGATCGTTCTTGATTACCCCCTGGCTTCAATCCTGGCACCTTCCCCAAAAATGCCAAAAATCCCAGAGTGGCAATAATCAAGCTCACGACGAGCAAAAGCGTGTAGTCCTCAGGTGTCAGAGCCAATAGAGCAAATGCCAAAAGCGGGCCGGCCAGTGCTCCAACTGCATCCATCGCCCGGTGCAGACCGAAGGCCGCGCCTTTCTGTCCACTTTCAGCGTGAGCGGCAATAAGAACGTCACGTGGAGCGGTGCGTACCGCTTTACCAACTCTGTCCAAGCCCAGGCTGATCAGTGCAGCAAGTAATCCCCATTGCATACTAAGCAAGAGGGCTAACTTTGCTACTGCCGACATTCCATAGCCAAGGGCGGCAACAGATTTATGCTTCTGAAATCGATCCGCCCAAATGCCAGTTGGCAATCGAAGAATTGCTGCAGCGCCTTGATAAACCCCTTCCATGAAACCCACCATGAGAGGAGGCAACAGCAGAACAGAAAATAAAAAAGCAGGCAGGACACTACCTACCATCTCAGTGGCAAGATCCGTAAGTAAACTCGTTATGCCAACCCAAATCACCACGCGCGGCACCGCGCGCGCTGGCGAGTTTTGAGTTGTTAAATGCCCATTGACGCGCGAGCCGCGCAGGGCATTTTTCAGGCTTTCGATCCCGTACAAACTTCCCCCCTCATTCATCTGGCGCACTTAGGTGCGCTTTGATCCGGCTGATGCTCTATTTGTGTCTTCCCTAGCTTGCCTTGCGCAGCTATGTAAAGACAAGGCTAAGGAGCCATGACAAATTGCAAGCGGATTTAAAAGTGGCGCGATCTTCTTACAAATCCACTCAATTTCTCAACGAAGGTATGTAAGCAATCGAAAGAAAGCCCAGAGACTGTTTCGAGACTGCAAGAGGCTATGCATCACCACCCAGAAGAATGAGCCCACATCACAAAGCACTGCCGCTTCTTTCGCGCCCACCCATCCGAAGCGGGGTTATTCCGTGAAACCCTTTGCGCTCCTTGATCTTCTTGGTACATGTTCAGAAACTCAGCAAAGCCGCAGAGAGAGTGCACGGGTAATATAGAAGAAGGAACCAGCCCGCTGAATCAAGCCTCGAAAAATCAGGTTGACACGGCCCGCAAGAGACTGGCGCGCAACGCATCAACCGAGTTATTGATCGTGGACGCGCTAAGCGTGACGAACACTGACAACAAACCCCACAACAATCCCACATACCCACTGCGGGCGGGAACTTTGGCCTTAGCACTCTATCTACCAGAGTGCTAACATGATGCCATTGAGGAAAGGATTCCCGGCATGACGCTTTCATCTGGAACCGCAATCACTGCTGTGACACCCACCAGCCCTTGGGCGCTGGTACCGGCTCTGGGCAACTTGGATGCCTATATTTCGGCCGTCAATCGTCTGCCCCTGCTGACGCAGGAAGAAGAGCAGACTTACGCTCGCCAACTCAAAGAAAACAACGATGTGGACGCCGCAGGCCGCTTGGTGATGTCGCACCTGCGCTTGGTAGTTTCCATTTCACGCCAGTACCTGGGGTACGGGTTGCCCCATGGCGACCTGATTCAAGAAGGCAATGTGGGCCTGATGAAGGCCGTCAAGCGCTTTGACCCAGACCAGGGTGTTCGGCTGGTGAGCTACGCCATGCACTGGATCAAGGCTGAGATCCATGAGTACATTTTGAAGAACTGGCGCATGGTCAAGGTGGCGACCACCAAGGCCCAGCGCAAGTTGTTTTTCAATCTGCGCTCGATGAAACAGGGTTTCAAGGCCGATGCCAGCGCTGCCGATGCGGCCACGCACCGCGACACGCTGTCTGACCACGAAATCGATGTGGTGGCTGCGCAGTTGAATGTGAAGCGTGAAGAAGTCATTGAGATGGAAACGCGCATGTCGGGCGGCGATGTGTTGCTGGACCCCACCCCTTCGGATGACAGTGAGCAGGCCTTTGGCCCGATTGCCTATCTGGCCGATGCCTCGCATGAGCCCACGGCCATGATCGAGTCACGCCAGCGCGATGTGCTGGCGTCTGACGGCATTACCAATGCGCTGGCCAGTCTGGACGAGCGCAGCCGCCGCATTGTGGAAGAGCGCTGGCTGAAAGTGAACGACGATGGCTCTGGCGGCATGACGCTGCACGAGCTGGCCGCCGTGTACGGTGTGAGCGCTGAGCGCATCCGGCAAATTGAAGTGGCTGCGATGAAGAAAATGAAGAAGGCTTTGACGGAACCCACCTGAGCCGTTGATGCAAGGTGCGGATGGAACAGCGCGGGCACGCAGCCGCGCTACCATTTGCAGCCTTGCCGGTAGATCCTCCCACAGGGCCCGCCAGGAACCTGTTGACGCTGATGGAGAGGCCCCTGCGAGGCGCCGCCGCAAGCAAGTCAACAGATTTGGCGGGCTTTGCTTTTTGCCTGGTGACAATGCTGTGCCGCATGCAACACGTTCATACACCCTGAAGGAGCCCCATGCATCCCATGTTCTCTCGCCGCAATGCCGTTGTTCTGGCGCTGACGGCGTTGGCTTCGTCTTGGGCTCTGGCCCAAACCCCCCCCGCCTTAGCACCCCAAGTTCCCTGGCCCACCAAGCCGCTGAAGATTGTGGTGGGCTTCCCACCCGGGTCTTCGCCCGACCTGACGGCCCGCACTTTTTCTGAGCCTTTGTCCAAGGCATTGGGGCAGCCCGTGCTGGTGGAAAACAAAGTGGGCGCTGGCGGCAACATTGGGGCGGATGCCGTGGCCAAGGCGCGGGATGACCACACGATTGGCTTGATGATCAATGGCAACATGACCATTGCCAAGCTGATCAATGCCAACGTGCCTTACGACCCGCAAAAGGACTTGGCACCGCTGACGCTGGTGGGGACATCGCCCCTGGTGCTGACAGCCCCGCTGAGCCAGCCCGGTGTGTCTGCCACTGTCGACGCCCGCGAATTCATGGCCGCCGCCCGCACCGCAGGCGACAAATGGAGCTATGGCACGCCTGGCGTGGGGACGGTGGGCCACATCGGCACAGAGTTGCTGAAGGCGCGCAGCGGCATCAACCCGGTGCACGTACCCTACGCTGGCTACCCCCAGGTAGCCACAGCCATGCTGGGCGGACAACTGCAGATGGCATTGCTGCCCCCTGCCCTGGCGCAGGCCCAGGTCAAGGCTGGCAAGCTGCGGGCGATTGGGGTGACATCGGCGGGACGCAGTGCATTGGCGCCTGATGTGCCCAGCCTGAGCGAGGCGGGCATCCAGGGCTTTGAGCTGGAAATTTGGAATGCTTTTGCCGCCCCTGCCACCATGCCCAAACACTTGCAGGCGCGGTTGGCCAACGTGCTGGCCGAGATTGCACGCACCCCGGATGTGCGCGCCAAGTTGTTCCAGCAAGGCTGGCAGGTGGCGGGCACATCCCCCGAAGGCCTGGCCAACCGCATCAAGGCAGACACGGCCACCCTGGGGCAAATCATTGCCCAGCAGGGCATCAAGGCCGATTGAGTGCAGCGGGCCATGCCAATTGGCTGGCCCGCGACCCAAGCTGCGCTGCCTGCTTACGCCCTACTTTGACTCTTTGAGCAAGGTGGCCACGTCTGCCGCCAAGGCGGCTGCGCCACTGCCGTAGCGGTGGTACACGCGCAGGCGGCCGGCCGTGTCGTACACGTAGCTGCCGGCAGAGTGGTCCATGGTGTAGCTGGTGGGCGTCTTGCCATCCACCTTCTTGTAGTAGATCTTGAAGTCCTTGGCCACTGCAGCCAGCTCCTGCGCGTTGCCGCGCAGCGCCAGGAAGGTGGGATCAAAGTTGGCCATGTAGGCCTTGAGCACGTCGGCGGTGTCGCGCTCGGGGTCCACAGTCACGAAGATGCCTTGCAGGCGCTCACCGTCGGCTCCCAGTGTTCGCTTGACCTCGGCCAGCTCTTGCATGGAGGTGGGACACACGTCGGGGCACTGTGTGAACCCGAAAAACACCACCACCACCTTGC
>ERZ650302.653-NODE-653-length-19340-cov-4.117086_pt1 | contig 19340 bp, 21 predicted proteins | sample MGYA00376238_ERZ650302 | MGnify/ENA primary metagenome ERZ650302 (study PRJEB26733, sample SAMN07839298) | wastewater metagenome | biome: urban; feature: wastewater treatment plant; material: waste water | place: USA: North Carolina | collected 2016-04-28 ... | reverse complement strand
TGCCGTCATCTGTTCCCCGCATGCGCGGGGATGAACCGCCGGATCACGCAATCAGCATCCAGATCGGCCGCCTGTTCCCCGCATGCGCGGGGATGAACCGCCCGGGCATCGCCGCACCTCTGCGGACAAAACGACCGGGGCTGGACCGCCAGTTTCGACTTCCTGACCAGCCAATCATCCTTCGCAAAGCTCATGGAGGGGAATTATGACCGCTCAACTGCCCGTAACAGCCGCCAAACTGCCGCCGACGAGGCCTTGCGACGCCGCCTCGATGCAGCCGCACGAATTGACTGAGCATCGCCGTCGCATCGGCCAGGCCGTTGAGGTGATCCTCCATGGCTACTGGCAGCCCAGCGACAGCGAGACGCTCCGCGCTGCCGTCCTGCGCGACTGGTGCGACACGCTGCAGGACTGGCACCCAGACAGCGTGCTGGCCGCGCTGCGCAAGTGGCGGAATGAGAACCCCAGCAAGCGCCCTAACCCGGGGCACATCGTCCAGATGCTCAAGGACGCTTGGGGCAGGAAGCACGCGGATCAGACCCGCGCCGCGCTGGCCCCGCCGGTCGAGCCCCCGAAAGAGCGCATCAGCGATGAACGCCGCCGCGCCATCCTGGCCGAAGCCGGTCTCCGCGATCCACTCGCGGCCAAGACCATAGACAGCATCACGCCCAGCGAAAACCTGTAAAAACCTGTTAGGAGATAACATAACATGCGTAACCTCATGCCCATCACCCGCCCCATGGGCGCCGCAGACCTCACGCAAGCCGCCGAGGACGCCGGCCGCTATGCGCTGGCACTGTCGGACCTGTCCCGCGCCGTCGCCGCCTATGAGGCCGCCACTGGCTCCGCTATCGCCGTGGTCGATGCCGACAAGGCCGAGATCGACCCGGATGAAACCTTGTTCGGCTCGCTCGACAAGACCGCCCGTCGCGCCGTCGAGGAATACGTCAACATGGATCACACGCAGATCTACCGCGATGCCATGGTCACCGGCACGGGCTTCATGCAGGACGACGAGTTGCTCGACGCGATGTATCCCCAGCCCGTGCCTGAAACTGGAACCGTCGAGTATGCGGTGAAGGCCGGTGCCGCTGCCGTCGCTGATCTGGTCAGCGAGCCTGCGCCGCGTGTGGCAGTCGCCGTTGAGCCGGTGGTCGAAGCCAAGCGCGCACCGCAGCCGGCCAGCACTATCAAAAAAGACGATAACGCCCTGCCGAAATGGAACGGCAAGACCATCCCGGCCGAGTTGCGGGATGCGGTGCAGCATCTGGCCAATCTCGGCCCCAGCGGCCCGAAATGGGGCTTCCAGCAGGATCACGAGATGATCGAGCGCGCCATCGACGGGCAGACCGAGAAGCTGATCGCGGACGTGATGGAGTTCAGCCAGAGCCATATCCGGCAGCGATTCAACAAGCTGGTGGATCGAAGCCATGCCCGCGGCAACAGCTTCACCCGCGAGCAGATCCGTGACGCACTGAGCTGGATGCTGGTCCAGGACGAGATGCCGGCGTTCTGAAATTGATCAACCCTCGAAGTGCTCAAGCCCGGCCCGCCACGTGCATCGTGGCGGGCCACTCAACCTGAAGGAAACGACCCCATTGCCACAAATGCCCGGATCGGGCATTTTATCGCGGACTGGTCACAAACCGCAGCGGGATAGGATGCCGAGGGGAAAAGGGCTCACCGACAAGCAGGCCGCGTTCGCGCGGGAGTATGTCATCGACTTCAATGCCTCGGCCGCAGCCATGCGCGCCGGCTATTCCCAGCGCACCGCAGGGCGGATCGCCGCCGAGCTGATGCAGGATGCCAGGGTTCAGGCCGAGATCCAGCGCCTGACCGCCGCGAAGGTCGCCCGCGCCAGCATGGAGGCCGACGAGGTGGTCGAGCAGCTCGTCAACATCGTCAGGTCCGACATCAGCGACGTGATGACCTGGGGCATGTCCGAGGTCGAGGATGCCGAGGGGTTGCCCGTCACCCTGCCGAACGGCGACGCCATCCTGCGGCCGAATGTCACGGTGTTCAACAGCGCCGATCTGCCGCGCTCCATCACCGGCGCCATCGCCGAGGTCAGTATGACCGACAAGGGCACGTTCAAGGTCAAGATGCACGACAAGGGCGCGGCCATCGACAAGCTCATGCGCCACCTCGGCATGTTCGAGAAGGACAACAAGCAAGTCGCGGACGGGTTGGCGATGCTGATCCAAGCCGCTCAAGGGTCTGCGCTGCCCATCGCCGAGGCTGACGATGAATGAGCCGGTGGGACTGGTCCAAGCCCAGGTCGGAGCCGCTGCCCGCGCCCAGAACGCCAGAGGAATGGGCGCGCTGCCTCGCAGATCCTTGGTGGCGGCTGTGTTCCGGCGTCCTCTACAAGATCCTGATCAAAGGGGACGATGGGCAGGAAAGCGACGGCCAGATCGCACCGTTCCTGCCGAACATCAACCAGCTCCGATTCTTCCGCTCGATGCACTATCGGAACGTGATCCTGAAAGCCCGACAGCTCGGGTTTTCAACCGCAGCCTGCATCTATGGGCTGGATCACGCAATCTGGGTGCCGAACCAGCGATGCGGCATCATCTGCCAGGATCTCGACACGGCATCGTCGATGCTGCGCGACAAGGTGAAGCTGGCATACGAGCAGCTGCCAGACCCGATCAGGGAACGCATGCCGCTCAAGCGCGAGTCGGCGAAGGAACTCGTGTTCGGACACAACAACAGCAGCATCAAGGTCGCGACCTCGATGCGCGGCACGACGCCCAACTTCCTGCACATTTCAGAGCTTGGGAAGATCGCAAGGCAGTATCCGAACCGGGCGCGCGAGATCATCACCGGCGCGCTGCCGGCCGTGCCGCAGAACGGAATTGCCACCATCGAATCCACCGCCGAGGGGCAGGAGGGCGAGTTCTTCAACATCGCCACGCGCGCGGAGGCGCTGGCGCAGATGGGTGAGCCGCTGGCCAAGGGGCAGTTCAAGTTCCATTTCTTCCCGTGGTTTCTCGAGCCGGGCTATGTCGCCGATCCGCGCCGCAACCGGATCAGCCTCAAGATGCACGAGTATTTCGACGGGCTGGAAGTCTCCGAAGGCATCAGCCTGTCGATGCCGCAACGCGCCTGGTATGTGCAGAAGCTGGAGAACGACTTTTCCGGCGACATCCACAAGATGAAGCAGGAAATGCCGAGCACCAGCGCGGAATGCTTTGAGCGATCGACCGAGGGCACCTATCTCACCAACCAGCTTGCCACGGCGCGATCCGCCGGCCGGATCGGCAATGTCCCGTATCTGCCCGGTCTGCCCGTCCACACCTGCTGGGACATCGGCGCGGGCGACGGCACGGGCATCTGGTGCTGGCAGCAGGTCGGGCTGGCCTCGCATTTCATCCGCTACATCGAGGGATGGGGGCAGGGTTACAGCCACTACGTCAACCAGCTGGGCGCGACGGGCTGGGTTTTCGGCCGGATGCTGCTGCCTCACGATGCCACGCATGAGCGCCAGCTGGTCGATAAGATCGGGGCACCGCTCGACATGCTGTCCGATCTGCGCCGGGACTGGCGCTGGGAAATCGTGCCGCGCGTCCACGATTTTCAGGCTGGCATCGAGATCCTGCGCAGCCGGTTCACCGAGGCGTGGTTCGATGAAGCCGGGTGCAAGGAAGGGCTCGATCATCTCGCGCTCTACAAGAAGAAATTCAACACCCGACTCGGCGCTTTCATCGACGAGCCCGAGAAGCAGGACGGGCACAGCGAGGCGCCCGACGCGCTGCGCCAGTGGGCGCAAGGCTTCCATCCCAGCCACAAGACAGGCGAGCGCCGGAGAAAGCCGCGCCGCGCAGGAGGAATGACAGCTTGAAGGTCACGATTTACACGAAGCCCGGTTGCGGGCCATGCGCAGCGACGAAGCACGCGATGGAAAGCCGGGGCATCGCCCATGAAGTCATCGACGTGATGGACGACGATGCTGCGCTCGATGCGATCAAGGGCTTGGGATACCTGACCGTGCCCGTGGTGCTGGTGCAGGATGGCCACGCCGCAGAGCATTGGGGCGGGTTCCAGCTGGATCGCATCGCAGATCTGGCCGGCAAGCTGCGTATGCAGGAGATCGAGGATTGAAGGCACCAAGTTTCATCAGCCTGGATCGCCGGCCCGCGCTGGATCTGCGGTTTCAGCATTTCAGCCACATGCACCGAGGAATCCGTATCATCGGAACATGGTGGATGGACGAGGAAAGCGGCTCTGCCGAACCCTGCCTCGTCCTGATGGATGGATTGCGGCCCATGCGCCGGGGGCGCGTCATCCCCTGCGTCATCCGCCTGTCCGATATGTGGGCCTGGACCAGGGAAGAAGGCGAACCGGCCTACATCGCAGAGGCCATCGCCGACTGGATGCGCAGCGGGGCCCTGCCGGGCAACCCGCACAGCAAGCCCGATGTCATCCGAATCTATGACGCGGTGCAGTCGCGGCTGCGCGATCTCTATGCGATGCCGCCGGCACCCGTTGGCATCGCGGTGAAACATGGCGCCGTGCCGATTGGCGTCATGGAAGTGGTCGAGAGGGGAACCGGCCAAACGATCAACCAAGTGGAGTTGGTGTCCCGAAATGTTCGCCCAAGCTGAAGAAAAGCGCATCATCTACAACAAGAAACGGAATCACACCCGCCCCGGTGAGGTTCTGTTCAAGAGCGATGGCGCCTTGGCACAAGCCAAAAGCGGCAAGGCCGCGCAAGCCCTGCCTCAGACCAATCCGCTTGATGAAGCGAAGGCATCCGATCTTCACCGCAAGCTCATGGCGACCTATCGCTATGAGCTGGATCGACAAGCGCCGAACAGGGTCGAGATGGCGACCGACGAGGATATGTTCGATCATATCCAATGGACGGTCGAGGAACTGGCCCAACTCGACGAACGTGGTCAGCCCCCGCTGATCTTCAACCTGATCCAGACCACGGTGAATTGGGTGCTGGGCAGTCAGCGCCGCGCGACCGTGGATTACAAGATCCTGCCGCGCCGCAAGGAAGGGCTGGACGCCGCGGCGCGCAAGGACGAGCTTTTGCGCCACCTGCGTGACGAGAACCACACCAACGACCAGACGGCCCTGGCATTTGCCGATGCGGTCAAGGTCGGCATGGGCTGGCTGGAAACCGGCGAAGGCGATCCGACCGATGGCCCCATCGTTTTCGACCGCCATGTGCCGTGGCGCCAGATGCTCTGGGACAGCCGCGGGACGGAAGGTCTCGACATTCAGAAGGGGCGCTATGTCAGCCGCTCCAAATGGCTGGATCTCGACATCGCCATATCGCTCTGGCCTGGTCGTGCGGGGATTCTGGAGTCCTCAACTGAAAGCCGCCTGATGCGCTCTGGTCTCTCCGACTCGGGCGATGATGTCATGGATAGCGTCGAGGATGACAGCCACATCAGCGGGTTCGTCACGAGCGGCGGTCAGGACATTCGCCGGCGCCTGCGCGTAATCGAAATGTGGTTCAAGCAGCCCGTTCCGGTTCAGGTGATGCGCGGCGGCCAATTCCAGGGTGAGCTGTTCGACCCATGGTCGGAAGGGCACTGGTGGGATCTGGCGTCCGGTAACGCCAATCTGGTTGAACGGTCGCGCGAGGTGATGCACGTCGCGCTGATGACCGAGCGCGGTCTGCTCGAAGTGCGGCAGTCGCCATATCGGCACAACCGATTCCCCTTTACCCCGATCTGGGGCTATCGGCGCGGTCGTGACGGAATGCCCTATGGCATGATCCGGGGCCTGCGGGACATTCAGCGCGACCTGAACAAGCGCGCCAGCAAGGCGCTGCACCATCTGTCCACCGTGCGGATCCACGTCGAGGAAGGCGCCGTCGATGATGTCGAGGAACTGCGCAACGAGGCGGGCAGGCCCGACGCTGTGATCGTCCGCCGTGTCGGCAAGCCAGCGCCCGTGGTCGAGACCGGCGCCGATGTGGCGCAGGCGCACATCAACCTGATGCAGATCGACGCCCAGATGATCCAGCAGGTCGGCGGCGTCACCGACGAGAACATGGGCCGCAAGACCAACGCGACCTCGGGCAAGGCGATCACCGCGCGCCAGGATCAGGGCGCGCTGGCGACCAGCCTGTTCTTCGACAATCTGCGCTATGCCATGCGGCTGCACGGCGAAAAGAAGCTGGTCAACATCGAACAGTTCTACACCGATCGGCAGGCGTTCAGGATCACCGACGCGCGGGGCAATCCGCAATATGTCGAGATCAATGATGGATCATTCAGCAACGCAATCAGCCTGTTCAAGGCCGATTTCGTCATTGCCGAGGAAGATTGGCGCGCCACCACCCGGCAGGCGCAGGCGGAACAGCTGCTGGACCTCATGGGCAAGCTGGCCGCGACCGCGCCGCAGGTCGTCATGACCTGTCTCGACCTGGTGGTCGAGGCGCTGGACGTGCCGAAGCGCGACGAACTGGTCAAGCGCATCCGGCAGATGACCGGCGTTGCCGATCCCGACGAGGATCCGAACAACCCCAGCCCCGAGACGCAGGCGCGGCAGGCCGAGCAGGCCAAGCAGGCCGAGATGGCGCAGCGCGCCGCAGAGGCCGACCTGGGCGAGCGCGAGGCGAAGGCCGCCAAGCTGCGCATGGAGACGGCGCGCGGCTTCATGGGCCTGCGCAGCGACAACCTCGACCAGCTCAAGAAGGCCATCGAGGCCGCGATCCAGATCGCCGGCGCCCCGGCCGTGGGCGCGGCCGTCGATGCCATGATCAACATGGCCCGCGAGGACGCCCTTGTCACTGGCGAGGCCGCCCAGGGCGGCGGCGCCGCGCAGCCCGCGCCCGCAGACACCCCCGTTCCCGAGGCGCTGCCCGCGCCGCAATCCCCCGCACCTGAAGCACAAGGAATGATGCAGCAATGAACACCACCACCGATGAACAGAATCTGCTGGACGCAAGTGCCGATGACCTGAAGGCCATGGGCCTCCCTCCCGCGTTCACGCTGGAGGAATTGCAAGCTCACCTGACAGAGGCGGAAATCGCCAAGCTGGCCGAGGGCGATGACCCGCTTGTGAAACTGCCCGAGGCGGCAGAATCCGATGGAGATGAACCGGAAGATGACGATGATGCTGGTGAAGGTGACGGCGACGTCGACGACGAGACGAAAGCCGAAGCCGAAGCCGAAGCCGGTGACGCGGCCGAAGCCGCCGAGGCGCCCGATCCGGTGTTCAATCCGGCCGACACCGCCGAAGCGAAAGCCACCATCGACAGCGCGGCGGCCGAACGCAAGGCGCTGCGCGACGCATACAACGATGGCGAGCTGACCGACGACGAGTTCGACGCCAAGATGGACGCCCTGAACGACAGCATCGTGGAAGCGAAGGCCGCGATCAAGGAGGCCGAAAAGGCCGAGGCGCAATCGCTCGAGGCGATGCAGGCCGCCTGGTTCAGCAAGGTCGATGCCTTCCTGGACGCGAACCCAGCGTTCCGCGACAACACGCCGAATCCCAAGCTGGAAGGCAACAGCTACCTGACCGCGCTCGACACGGTGATGAAGGCCGTCAACCAGGACGCCCGCTATGCCGACATGACGATGAGCGAGCGCATCGAGGCCAGCGCCAAGATCGTCCGCGCCTATGTCCAGCAGCAGACCGGAGCCGACATACCGGGGCCGGATCGTAAGGGCGGCGCGGCAAAGGAAAAGGATGCGCGGGCTACGGCCAAGGCGAAGGTCGCAGAACAAGGCAGGCGTCCTGACCCGGTGCAGACGCTCGGCAATGTCACGGCGGCCACCGAGACCGAGATCGAGGACAGCCGCTTCGCTGCCATCGACAAGGCAGATGGCATGGACGCTGAAGCCATGTTCCAGCGGATGACGCCGGCCGAGCAGAAAGCATTCCTCCGTGGCGCCTGACCACATGGCATTGCCTGCGGCGCAGATAGCCGCAGGCCCAAACCATCAAGAAGAACGTCAGATGCGTATCAGCAAGGTCGATCTATCACAGCCTCTCCGAGTCCGCGTGGGCGAAGTCACCATCCTCATTTTCAAGGTTGGCGATAAGGTCGGACGGCTTGGTATTGAAGCGCCAGGCGAGATGCGCATCGACATACAGAACACCGAGGCTTACCGGCCGCCCCGCAAGAGCGGGTGAGGCAAGGCAATCCTGTTGCTGGCGCAATCCGGCCGTGCTAAATAGGGTGATGACGCCGCCGCAGGAAGTGCCGGGTTACAAACCATCGTGTCTGTGATCAAAGGAGCTTCTCATGCAGACCGTTATCGGGGTCGGTGATCCCAAAGCCATCAAACGCTATTCCATCGGCCTCTCCACCGATACCGAAAAGCAATCCTATTTCGCCGGCCGTTTCATCGGCGAAGGTGAAAACAATGTCATCGAACGCAAGGTCGATCTGGAACAGGATGCGGGCGACCGCATCAGCTTCGACCTGTCCATGCGCCTTCAGGGTGAAGGCGTCGATGGCGATGACAACGTGGAGGGGACCGAGGAAAACCTGACCTTCTACACCGACGAGGTGCGCATCGACCAGAAGCGCAAAGGCGTCGATGCCGGCGGCCGCATGTCGCGCAAGCGCACGCTGCACGATCTGCGCGATACCGCCAAGGCGCGCGGCGCGGAATGGGCGGCGGAATGGTTCGATGAACTGATCTTCGTCTATCTGTCGGGCACGCTGGCCGGGATCAACGAGGATCGGAAGGTGACCCGCGAGTTCGCCGGCAACCCGATCCAAGCGCCCGACGCTTACCACCAGGTCTATGCCGGTGCCGCCACGTCCAAGGCCACGCTGACCGCTGCGGACAAGATGAACCGCGATCTGGTCGAGCGCATTTCGGTCATGCCTCGCATGATGAACTCGCTGAATCCGAACGTGGTTAAGATGTCGCCCATCAACATCGAGGCGGGCAAGCACTTCGTCCTGCTGATGTCTCCGTTCCAAGCCTTCGACATGCGCGCCCAGACCGGCGAAACCTCGTGGGCTGCGGTGCAAAAGGCGGCCGCCGCCGCCGAGGGCCGGAACAACCCGCTGTTCAAGGGCAGCTTGGGCATGGTGAACAACGTGGTTCTGCACGAGCATGAGAACGTGCGGCGCTTCGCTGACTATGGCGCAGGTTCGAATGTCAGCGCGGCCCGCGCCCTGTTCATGGGCCGTCAGGCTGGCGTGCTGGCCTATGGCGAGGGCGGCACCGGAACCCGTTTCTCGTGGGAAGAAGAACTGAAAGACGCCAAGAACCGCGTCTCGTTCTACATCGGCACGATCACGGGCTTCAAAAAGACCCGCTTCAATGGCCTCGACTTCGGGGTCATCGCCGTGGACACCGCTTCGGCCAACCCGAACCCGGCCATCGCGCCCTGATGACGGTCGGCCCGGCACCCTGCTGGGCCTTCCGCTAAACCCCCGAAATCTGGAACAGGAGACGCCAAGATGGCGATCAAGAAATCCACCTACACCGGGACCACTGGCCGCCTCATGCTGCACTCGCCCTATGCCGCGCAAGTGCCCGCCGAAGCGATCATTTCCCACACCTTCACCGAAGCCGTCGCGGCGGCGGATATTCTCGAACTGGCTTACCTGCCGCCCTTCTGCCGCCTGCTGTCGGTGATTATGGTCACGGTCGGCACCGGCGCCGTCACCGCCACGGTCGGCCTGATGTCGGGCGAGGTCGGTTCGACCGATCCGGCGCGCACTTCCGGCAACGAGATCTTCAACGCCGTGACGCCGACCACCGAACAGCGCGCAGCGTTGGCTTCGCTGGTGGCCGTGGAACCCGCTGGGGTTGCGCGCAGCATCGGCGTGAGGTTCTCGGGCAACGTCGCGGCAAACGCCACGACCAAGCTGCACTTCCGCATCACTTACGCGACGGGCCGCTGATCCATCATCACCAGTCGGCGCGCGATTCTGCGCGCCGAGCTGCCCTCATTCCAGGAGATTCCCCGTGAAAATTGAAAGCATCCTGAAGCGCCCGGGCGGGACCAAGGTGACGATGGGCGACTCGCTCTATCACTTTGCCCCGAATGAGCAGGATCAACACGTCGCAGAGGTCGAAAATCCCGATCATGCCAAGGTGTTCCTGAATATCCCCGAGGGCTATCGCTCGCTCGATCCGATCCAGCCCCAGCAGGTATCACTGGAAGATGCCATGGCGGTGCTGAAAGCGCAGTTTCCGAACGCGGATTTCTCGGCCCTGACCGCCGCTGCTGTCCCTGCGCCGGCGGCCGACACTTCCGAACCCGACCCGGAACCCGACGCGCAGGAACCCGATGATGCTGGTGATGACGCCGAAGATGATCCGGCCGGGCTGGCTGACATGTCCGATGAGGAACTGCGCGCCGAGTTCGAGAAGCTGATCGGCCGCAAGCCGCACTCGAACATGCTGCGCGAGAACATGGAAGCCCAGATCACCGCCGCCCTGGCCGAATCCGGCAAGTAAGGAGACACGCGCATGGCCTTTACCGCTGCCGATGTAATGCGCCGCGCCTCGACCATCCTTCAGGATGGCGATGCGGTGCATTGGACCGCGACCGAGTTGCGGGACTGGCTGAACGAGGGCATGCGCGCCATCGTCACCGTCAAGCCGAATGCCACTTCCGCCACCGCGACGCTGAGCCTGGTGTCGGGCACCAAGCAGACCCTGCCGGCGACCTATACCATGCTGCACAAGGCCGTCCGCAACACCGGCGGCAAGGCCATCAGGACGCTGGCGCGACGCGAGATCCTAGATGCTCAGATCCCCGACTGGCACAGCAACTCTGGCCTGTCGTTCCACGTTGTCGTGGACATGGTGTTGCAAGATCCCATGAGCCTGCGCGAGTTCTATGTCGTGCCGGGAAACACCGGAACTGGTTCCATCGAAGCCATTGTCGGTTTCGTGCCGGCCCCGATCCCCTTGCCCAACACCGGCGTTCTGGACGTGTCCAGCTATACCGCGGCCGTTCCGTTCGATGACATTTATCAAGGGATCCTGCTGGACCTGGTGCTGTTCCGGGCCTTCTCCAAGGACAGCGCCGCGCCCGCCGCCGCGCAACGCGCCCAGGCGCATCTGGGGCTGGCGCAGGCCGCGCTGCAAGGGCTCGGGCTGGCGCAGGGCGCAATGAGCCTTGCCGCTGCCTATGGCGTCCCAGCGGCCGCCGGCTGACAGGGAGGGTAACGCCAGATGCCAGTGACCATGAAACGCACATCGGCCCTCCTGCCGCTGATCCTGCCGTTTTGCCCGGAATGCCCCGACTTCCTGGCGGAACAGCAGGCGCGTTTCGCCGCGGTCAAGTTTTGCGAGCGGTCGCGGGCGTGGCGCCACCTGACCACCGTCACCATCCCCGAGGGGTCGAACGGTGTCGGGGTCATGGTCGCGCCCGACACCGCAGCGATTCACGAGATCGAGTTCGCCGAGATGAACGGCCGCAAGCTGACGCCGGTGCAGTTCAGCAGCATCGACGGCACCAGCGAAGGGCAGGCGGATTACATCACCCAGACCGCGCCGGGCGAAGTCCGGGTCGTTCCCTTCGAGCCCGGCACCCTCAGGATCTCGGTTTTTCTAAAGCCGCTGACCGGCAGCGAATACAGCACCGACGCCGCGCGGCCGCTGTTCGACCGCTTCAATGTCGTGCCGGATTTCATTGTGGATCTGCATGGCCACACCATCGCCGCCGGCGCGCTGGCGGCCCTGCTCAGCATCCCGGACGAGCCGTGGACCGACAAGTCCGAGGCCCTGAAATACGAGGCCCGGTTCCGCGAGGCGCTGGACAGCGCGTTCCGCTGGAACATGCGCGGCCAGCAGCGCGCCCCGCAGCGCACCAGCGCAAGGTGGTTCTGAATGGTCAAGCTGACGCTTCAGAACTTCGGCGGCGAAATCCCCCGGCGCGACCCTGCCTATCTCGCCGACAACAATGCGACCGAGGCCAGCAACCTGAAGCTGACCGGCGGCACGCTGCGCCCGCTGCGCGGCGTCACCGAGGAGTTCACCCTGCCTGCCTCGTCCTGGTCGATGTATCGCCACAAGGGCGATTGGTATGCCTATCCCTCGCGTGCCTCTTTCGTGCCCGGGCCGGTGGCGGGCGACAGGCTCTATGCCACCATGGACGATGGATCTGGTGGCGTCATAGCCAAGCAGGTCGGGGCTATCGGCGGCGAACTGCCTCTGGCTTTTAGCCGCGTCGTCGCAAGACCTGCCGTGTCGGCGACCGGCGCGGTCGATAACGATCTGGCCGAGGTGGTGAAATACGCCTTCACCATCGTTTCCACCTTGGGCGAGGAAACGGCACCGTCGAACCTCAGCATCGGCGTCAAGTTCAATGAGGGCCGCAGCATCACGCTTTCTGGCCTGCCGCTGGGGCCGATGCTGAATGGCCGCAATATCATGGCGAAGCGGATCTATCGCAGCCAGACCAGCGCCGCGGGCGTCACGGATCTGTATTTTATCGCCGAGATCGGCATCGGGGCCGGGACGGACACCTTCACCGATGTCTGGGGCGCAAATGAAATTCAGGAACCGTGCCCGACCAAGCATTTCGCCGCAGCTCCGTTTAATATCCGCGGGCTGACCGGCATGCCGAACGGCATCATGGCCGCCTACCGCGGCAGGGAACTGCTGTTCTGCGAACCCTACCAGCCGCACGCCTGGCCGGAGGAATACCGGCTCTACCTCGATTACGACATCGTGGGCATGGTCGCGTCGGGCACGTCGCTGATCGTCCTGACCAAGGGCATGCCCTATATCGTGCAGGGCCTGCACCCCGACAGTATGGCGCAGGTCAAGATGGAGACCATCTTGCCCTGCGTCTCGGTCGATTCCATCGTGGACCTGGGCACCAGCGCGATCTACGCCTCGAATGACGGGCTGGTGCAGATCAACGAGGCCGGCGCACAGCTGATCTCGCAAGGAATGTGGTCGAAGGACGAATGGGACGCGCTGACGCCTTCCGACATTCGCGCCGGCCGCTATGGCCAATCCTATATCTTCAGCTTCCAGACCGCTTCCGGGTCACGGATCGGCTACATCGTTGATGCGAGCGACGGCACGGCGACTCTGACGCGCTTTTCGCGCTGGCTGCGCCTGTTCTGGAACGACCCGACCACAAACGAACTGTTCTCGCTGGCCCCGAACGGTCTTGTCATCAACCGATTCGACGCGGCCGGCGCGGCGTCCGAGACGTTTCAGTGGAAGTCGAAGCTGTTCCGGTTCGCAGAGCCGACCAGCTTCTCGGCCATCATGGTCGAGGCGGCCCAGACTTCGGCGCCGGCCCAGCGAACCGACATGACCGTTTTGGCAGATGACCAGTATGCAGTTTCGCTGGGGAATGTGGCGGCGGCAAATGTCGCTGGTAAGCCCCATCAATACCTGGTCACGATCCCGGACGCCAACTTCGTGTCTCAGAACACGAATGAAGCTGTCGTCACCATCGGCGCGGCAGCGACCGAGGACTTTACCGTGCGGCTCTATGGCGACGGAGCGCTGGTCCACACGTTCCAGCGCGGCCTGAACCGCATCCAGCGCGTGCCCAGCAAGGCGGCCCGACAGTGGCAGGTCGATATTCGGGGCACGGTCGAGATCATGCGCCTTGCCATGGCGCAGAGCCCCGAGGAAATCTGGGCATGATCGGCAAGGGCACCAGCAATATCCAGATGACCCGCTCGCAGGAACTGCTGGGCGAGCGCGGGCCGAAGGAACGGCATGCCGTCCGATTCTCGGACATGCCCGATCTGCTGGCCGACGCGCTGAAGGTCGCGAAGAAAACCGCGATAGAGGAAGCGCGGCGCGCCGCGGCCGAGGCAGAGGGCGTCTATGGCATCACCTCGCTCGCGGTTTCGGACGTGCTGGTGGCGAGCACGCGGAACCAGGCGAACCCTCTGACGATCCTGTCGCAAGCCGTGGCCGGATTCGAGGAAGGCGGCTTCATCGCGATCTTCAAGGGCTATTTCGACAACACCCATGTCAGCCGGTCCTTCGGCGACATCATCATGTCGGTGAACGGCACCCAGGTTGATCGGGTGCGCATCGGCCTGAAGTTTTCGGATCCGGCCGAGGGCATCAGCTCCATGGTGCCTTTCTCGCTGATGTGCGTTTTCAACACGCCGGACGCCACGCCGACCGTGGCCGTCAGAGCCTATGCCTTCGACGCCGACGACGAAACCACGGCGACCGCCGGATTCTATATCCGCTCGGGCCGCCTCATCATCTCGGGGGCGCAATGATGGCGTTCGCGTGGACCAACACCGAGGCGGATTGCACCATCGTCAGCAGCGAGCCGCCGGAGGCCGGCATCGTCCATGTCGAGGTCGAGCCCGGCACCGATCCGGGCGAGGTTTATGTCGGGGCCGATGGCGCGTTGCAGTCCGTCCCGCCGCGCCCGGGCCAGGACATGCTGTTTTCGCCCGTCGCCGGCGCCTGGATCGACCCGCGGTCGGATGCGGAATGCCTCGCCGAGCTGCGCCGCAAGCGCGATAGCCTGCTGCGCGCCAGCGACTGGACGCAAGCCGCGGATGCGCCGCTGACCGCCGAACAGGTTCTGGCATGGCGCAGCTATCGCCGCGCGCTGCGCGATCTGCCCGCGACTACCGCCGATCCCCGAAACCCGCAATGGCCGCTGCCGCCGGCCGAATAGAGAGGAACAACCATGTCCACCAAGTTCGTGACCACGGGGCAGAGCGCCATCATCGAAATGGCCCGGGCTCTGACCGACAGCCCCGGCTTCATGGAAGATGCGCGCGCCATCGCTGCGTATCAAGACGGATTCGAGGGCAATCCCGACTACATCAAGGCCGTGATCGTGTTCGAGGGTTTCCGGCCCAACCGCAGCGCCGAGATGCATTCCGGCATGGCGTTCGGCAAGGCGATCACGCTTGAGATCATTCAGATGGGCGTGACTGTCGCGTTTCACCCGAAGCTGTTCAATCTGGATCAGGTCATCACCAAGACGCCGGTCGAGAACGTCAAGGCGATCTGCGGATTGCTGAAGATCGGCTTTCAGATCCAGCACCGTGAGCGTGCCGCACTTGCCAACGGCGGCGACGTGATCGTGTCCACACTGTCGCGGCAGGACGTGCTGGCGCAGGTCAAGCGGCACGAGCCCGAAATCATGAAGTCGGAATAGGAGAGCACCATGGGCGGCGGCGGAAGCGCACCGGAACCAGACAAAAATATCGGTCGTGCCGCCCTGAAAAGCGCCAAGACCGGCGAGGCCATGCTGGCCTGGATGCAGGATCAGGCGGCAATCACCAACGAGTGGGCCGCGGATGACCGCGCCCGCGAAGTCGAAGTGTTTCGGCCCCTGCAAGACGCCTTCATCCAGGAAGCGGCCACCTGGGACAGCGCGGCGCGCAAGAACGAGGCGGCGCAACAGGCCGTCGCTGACGTGCGCCAGCAGACCGCCAACGCCGAGGCGGGCCGCGTCAGGCAGGCCATGGCGATGGGCATCAATCCGAACTCGTCGCGGTTCATGGCCGCCGGCCGGTCGGCCGCGCTCGACGCAGGTCTTGCCGCAGCCGGGGCTCAGAACATGTCGCGCCGCCGCGTCGAGCAGGAGGCCGAGGCGAAGCGCGCCAACGCGATCAACATGGGCTCCGGGCTGGCGGTCAATCCCGGCACCAGCATGAGCCTGTCGAATGGCGCGCTCCAGGCCGGCGGTTCGGCTGCCATGTCGGGCTATGGCCAGCAGGGATCGCTGCTGAACACGCAATACAGCCAGCAGCTGCAAAGCTGGCAGGCCAACCAATCGGCGCAGATGGGCCTGATGGGTGGCCTAGGCACGTTGTCTGGCCTGTTCATGCCTTCATCGAAGGACATCAAGACCGACAAGCAGCCGCTGCCCGAGGGCGCGGCTCTGGGTGCGATCCGCGAGACGCCGGTCGAGAAATGGCGCTACAAGCCGGGGCAGGGCGATGGCGGCGAGCATGTCGGGCCCTATGCCGAGGACTTCGCCAAGGCAACGGGGCAGGGCGACGGCAAGAGCATCGACGTGATCAGCGCGATTGGCGTCACGATGGGCGCGATCCGCGATCTCGACAAGAAGGTGGACAAGATGGCGAGGGCGACCTGATGACTCTGGGTGCATCGTTCGGCGCATTCGTGGAAGGCTTCGATGCCGCGCGCCAATCGAAGAAGGCGGATGCGGAGCGCGAAAAGACCAACACCATGAACGACCGGCTGCTGTCGGTCATGGAGAAGCAATCCGCGTCAGCCGATAACATGATGCCGGTCCTGGGCGCGATCAACGACCTGACCCGCGCCGTCGCGCTGGGGCGGGGCGGTGATGGCGGCGATGGCGGCGGAACAGGCTTCGGCAGGCCCTCGGCGGGCGGCGGCTCTGCCGGCGGCGACAGCAGCCTGGGCGGCCTGCTGAAGCGATATGAAGGCGCCGGCGATTACGATACGCTCTATGGTCACGCTCAGAACGATGGTGGGCGCTTCGCGGGCACCAAGGTATCGCAGATGACGCTGGATCAGCTCGATGCCTTCGACAAGGACTATGGTTCCTGGGTGGCTGGACGGAACAAGGGGGTGGTGGCGACGCCGGCCGGCTTCGGCCAGATCGTTGGCACCACGCGGCGCAGCGCGGCCAAGGCCATGGGCCTGCCGGGCGACACCGTGTTTTCCCCCGAGGTCCAGGAGGCCATGGTCGAGCATCTGGCGTGGAACCGGATCAGGAACAGCAGCGATCCGGCAGCGCGCCGGGCCGCGATCCGGCAGGAGTGGGTTGGCTTCAGGAATGCCCCCGATGCCGATGTGGACGCAGCCATCAACGGGATCATCGCCAAGCGCCAGCCCGCGCTGGGCGCGATCAGGTCATAGGAGAGAAGCATGTCTATCGGATCTGGATTGGCGGCGGCGGTGAACGGTTTCATCGACGGGCGGCAGGTCAAGCACGGCTGGGAGGATCGAAAGATCAACCAGAAGCGGCAGACGCGGCTGGACGAGCTGCGCGAGGCGGCCGAGGTCCGCGCCGAGGAATCCCATGACCTCGACATGGAAACCGGCGGCCTGATGAACTCGGCGCGTCGCCAGGCCGTCCGGGCCGGTGATCGGGAATGGGATGATCAGAACCGATACCGCGCCGCTGTCGATGCGGATCTCGCCCTGGCCGAGAAGGCGATGCGTGCGCCCGATCTTTCCGCGCAGCTGGACCCCGCGACCGTCTCGACCAGCGGCGGGGGCGGGCTGCTGGCCCAGCAGATCGCCGACGCGCAACGCGCCGCGACGACGCCGGCGCTGGGGGCGGTGCGACCCGCAGCGGCCGATGATCGCGCCCAAGCCATCGCAGAGCATCGCGCCGGAATGCCCGCCCCGGCGGCTGGTGCAGTCAGCCTCGGCGCGGTTCGCCCCGCACAGCAGGATGATCGCGCCCAAGCCATTGAAGAATTTCGCACCGGGCGCGCAACGCCGGGTGGCCCGCGCCCGCTGGCGTCCACGGGATATGTCGATCTGATGCGGGTTCGGCCCGATGGCATGTTCATCGCCAATCGTGCGCCGCAAACCGACGACGAAAAGCGGGCGCTGCTGGAAGCGGCCAAGGCCGGCAAGCTGGCCACGAGCCAGGAGCGCGAGGCCCAGCAGCGCGAGATCGACGCCAATACAGCGCTGGACATGCCCTATGAATGGGGCGCGCAGGGCAACCTGGTCGGCGATCTGGATCGGGTCGGCCGTCTTGGCCAGCGCGCAGCGAACGATACGCTGGCCCGCGCCGGCGAGATGGCGGTGAACGGCGCCGTCAGCGGCATCCAGAACCTGAACGCCCCTCTGCAAGCCCTCTCGCGCTATGCCACGGGTGAGGATCATATCGGCGCGCCGCAGCGGGTCGATCTGAACAGCGATGGAAAGCGCGAAAGCACGGCCACGCCCATCGCCGAGTCCTGGGGCGCGATCCGCGCCGAACCTCAGCCGAAGGCGAAAGCCGCCGCGCCGGCGCCGAAGCACGCCCCGGCGGCCGCCGGCGACGCAGCCCCTGAAAGCGCAAAGGTGGTCGCAAGCACCGCCGCCAAGGTCGTGGATGCCGTGGCTGACAGCCAGCCCTCGGTGAAAGCAGCGATCGAGGCCGTTCCCGCCAAGGATCTGGGCGTGAGCCGATCCAAGCCCATGACCGCGCCGCAGCGCGAGAAGGCCGGGCGAACGCTCATGGAAAGCTATATCGCGACCGGCGCGCCGAACGTGACCCGAGAGTTGATCCGGCAAGGCCGGCTCGATGATGCGAAGAAGTTCGACGCCTGGGTCAAGGACAGCCGCGCGGCAGACGGGATGGCGGCATGGGGCCGCGGCATCTTCGCGGCGCTGCAAGGCGACGCGGACAGCGCCGCCGAATCCTTCATGGATGCCTACAACGCCTCGGGCTATTTCGATGATGGCATGGACGTGGTGAAGGAAAAGAGCGCCTTGATCAAGAACGACGCGGGCGATGTCGTCGGCGTCACCCTGACCATGCGCAACCAGGCCACGGGTGAAGAAATCACCCAGACCGACAGCATCGACGGCTTCATCCAGAAAGCGGCATGGATCACCTCGCCCGAGAAGGCCTTCGAGGCGTCGCAGGCCCGGCTGGCCGCACAGCAAGAGGCGCTGCTGAAGGCCGAGGAAGAACGGCGCAAGGTGGCAACGAGGCTGGTCGAGACGGACTATGCCAAGACCATCGACCTTGCCCGCGATATGTTCGCCAAGAGCCAGGCGCAAGCCAAGGATGCTCGCGAGGCCGCCATGCTCACCGGGGAGGCCGATGCCGCCCCTGAACCGATGACGTGGGACGATGCGTTCCGTGAAGCCCAGCGGATCATGGTTGAAGGGCCGAGCCTGCCCAATCAGGGCGCCGAAGAAGCCGGCGAGCCGCCGCCTCTGGCCAGGCGACCGAACTAGACACTTGAGAAACAGCCGTGCCCCGTGCGATAACCGGGGCACGGCACACAGGAATTGCGCCGACCATCCCATCCTTTTCTCGGGGTTCTCATGGCCACTTCCGCTTCCGGCATCTCGCCTCTTTCCCAAGCCCTGCAATCTCTCGGCGTCGAGCGCCCAGCGCCCGCCGCGCAGATGGACCCGAAATCGGCGTTCGAGGGTCTGGCACGTCAGACCAATGTGCCCGCCAACGTCCTGATGGCTCTGGATGAGGCCGAGGGCGGCGGCGCGGATCTCGACCGGGCACGCCGCAACGCGGATTTTCTCGGCAAGCGGCTGGCCGGCGGCGCGAAGCTCGATGACGTGGTGGCCGAGATGGCGGGCGATGCGGAGCGCGGCGCCGCGCTGATGAGCCGCAGCTATGACATCGCCGACGCGCTTTATCCCGAACAGGCCGCGCCCAAGGCCGCGCCGCTGGACGGCACCGTGCCCACGCCCGCGGACTCGGGTGGCTACTTCGACCAGTCCGTCCACGACTCGGCACCCAACTTCCGCCGG
>ERZ650302.652-NODE-652-length-19342-cov-6.049049_pt1 | contig 19342 bp, 17 predicted proteins | sample MGYA00376238_ERZ650302 | MGnify/ENA primary metagenome ERZ650302 (study PRJEB26733, sample SAMN07839298) | wastewater metagenome | biome: urban; feature: wastewater treatment plant; material: waste water | place: USA: North Carolina | collected 2016-04-28 ... | reverse complement strand
TCTGGATTCCCATTCCAAAAACGATCAGATACATCAGCGGCGCGATCATGGCCGCCAGCGTGATCTTATAGAAATCTCTTCGGAACTCCACCCATTTTTCCCATAAAATAGTAAGTATTCCCATGATAATTCATCGTCCATTCTGTTAAATTATAAGATAACTGTGGCTGACGCCGGCTTATCGCTGCATCAGATGCCTGCCTGCGCGCTCCACAAAAACATCCTCCAGAGTTGTCTCCCGAAGGGTGCACTGTCCGTCCAGAGAGGACAGAAAAGAGATGGCCTCTTCCCGACTGTGGAAGTAGTGGCTTTTTGCCCCTTCCGGTGTTTCCTGATCTACGGTGTATTTGCCCAGGCCGTCGATCAGACCCGATGGAGTATTGATCTCCTCCAGCTTTCCGTGATCCATAAGTGCTACCCGGTTGCAGAGAGACTGTGCCTCTTCCATGTAGTGGGTTGTCAGAAGAATGGTCAGATTTTTTCCGTTCAGCTGACGGAGAAGATTCCACATCTGTCGTCTGGAAAGCGCGTCCATTCCGGCAGTCGGCTCATCGAGGAGAAGGATCTCCGGGTCCGTCAGAAGTGCACGGCAGACCATCAGTTTGCGCTTCATACCACCGGAAAGTTTGCGGACGGTACGCTTACGGAATTTAAGCAGGTCACAGAACTCCAGAAGTTCTTCTGTTCTTTCTTTTATCTGCTTTCGCGGCATAAAATAGAGCCGTCCCTGGTATTCCATAATCTCATCCATATTCATATCCTGACGCATAGAATATTCCTGGGTGATCACACTGATTTTTCTTTTCAGATCAGGACGTTGTCTCGTAAGCTGCTGACCGTCTATGAGGATTTCTCCCTTTGTCGGAAGAAGAAGGGTTGAGAGCAGGCTGATGGTCGTTGTCTTGCCTGCTCCGTTCGGTCCAAGAAGGCCAAAAAATTCCCCTTTTTCAATTTTCAGGTTCAGGGAATCCACAGCTGTAAAATTGTCAAAGGTTTTTGTCAGATCTCTGGTTTCGATCATAATCCTCCATCCTGTTCCTTTGCAATGATCAGAGAATAATAGCCTGCATCATCCGGAATTTCTTCTACACTGTTGTAAATATGCTCATCCGGCATTCCACAGTTCTCCACCATACGGATATTGCGTCCGCTTTTTGCCAGAATTTCCTTTACCTGATTCATCTTTTTGCCGGATTTCATCAGCACATAGGTACCCGGCTGATCCAGTTCACTGTCAAGGCGGTGAACTGCAGGCTGTACATGAAGAGGCTGGTTCCACTCTGTAAGCGGGATATTCAGGCGTGCTGCTGTTGCGCAGAAGGAAGTGATGCCGCTTACCAGTCTTGTCTCATATCCATCTGCTTCTACTCTCTTCTGCACATATGAAAATGTTGAATAGATAGTCGGATCTCCAAGTGTCAGAAATACTACATTCTTACCTGTATCAAGTGCTGCTTCCAGCGCCTTGGCTCCTTTTTCATGGTTCAGTTCCAGTTCTGCCTTATCGTGTGTCATTGGCATATAGATTGGCAGGAGTTCTTTGTCTGCAAGCTCAGGTACTGCCTGTACTGCGATCTTATATGCAACTGTTTCACGCACCTCTGCGCCCGGTACTGCAATAATATCATTCTCTTTGATCAGGCGCACTGCCTTTAATGTCATAAGTTCCGGATCTCCGGGGCCAACTCCTACTCCGTATAAAATTCCTCTCATTACCATATCCTCCTGTGATTTGCATATACATTTTTATGATATCAGAATTGCAGGAGCTGCTTCGCAGCAAAGCAATTCACAGATATTCATTTATTGTGCTCACTGTTCACTACGTTCTCAATGATGTTGCGTGCGGACAGCACCTTTTATTATACTAAAACAGGATAACTTTTTCAACAAAGTATTGACAATTAATTTCAATTGTGGGATGATGAAAATTATCGAATTTAAGTGAGGAAAGAAATATGAGAAAGATTTTTGCAGTTCTGGCAGCTTTGATCTGCTGTCTGTCAGTATGGACTTCTGTTCCTGCTGCACAGGCTTTCACTCTTGATAAAGAAGATGGGGAGTATTCCATCCAGGTAGAGCTGGAAGGCGGAAGCGGCAAAGCCAGTGTCACTTCACCGACTTTGATCACTGTGAAAAACGGCGAAGTAACTGCCGATATCCAGTGGAGCAGTTCTAATTATGACTACATGATCGTTGACGGTAAAAAATATCTCCCTGTCAATGAGGAAGGAACGAATTCTGAATTCCAGATCCCGGTTACCATTATGGATGAGAGCATGCCGGTAATCGCAGACACTACCGCCATGGGTACCCCTCATGAGATCAATTATACCCTGACTTTCTATTCCGATTCCATCGGTTCCAAAAGCCAGATGCCGCAGGAAGCAGCGAAACGTGTTGTTGCTGTTGCACTTGTTATTATCGTAGGCGGTGGGATTCTGAATTATTTCGTAAACAAGAGAAACCGATGCTGAACCAGGCAGACACCTGCATCTCAGTTCGGTTAAGAAATACAAAAAAGCTGCCATACGGCAGCTTTTTTGTATTCTATAGCTTTATTCAGCCATCTCCACTTCCAGCACATAGTCTACAGGATCCGGCAGTACAGGATCCGGACCAAGGTCAACAAATGCGATATCCGGATAATCGCTGTGCACCCATAAAGTAGAGATCGGCACTTCATGTCCGTCATCCAGGGCACGTACTTTCACAATCTTATTCTTGTCAAATCCGATCAGCGGCAGTGGTCCTAATGTATTCTCATAAATATGGACATAATACTTGTTTCCATTTCTGGTGATACGTCCGTAATCCGGTTTCGGGATATCTGCTGCCGGAGCGCATCCATAGATACTGTCATGGTTCTTATCCATCCAGCGTCCGATTTCCGCCAGGATCGCGGAGGATTCTTTCGGGAATTTACCTTTCGCATCAGGTCCTACATTCAGGATCATATTTCCACCTTTGGAAACACACTCTACCAGCTTCTTGATCAGCATGGAAGCAGGTTTGTAATAGTGGTCATTTGCGCAGTAGCCCCAGTTATTGTTCATGGTGAAGCATGCTTCCCATACCATCGGATTCCCTTCTTTGTCGCAGATTCCTTCCGGCGGGATGATCTGTTCCGGGCTTATAAAATCGCCATGATACGGTGTCGGATCGCATTCATACAGAGATCCTCTTCCCTCACCACTGACTTCCAGACGGTTATCAATGATGATTCCCGGCTGTAATCTGCGGACCATATCTATCAGTCTGGTTGCTCCCCATTTCTCGCCTCGCATATCGTCATAGGAAAAGTCAAACCACATAATATCGATTTTTCCATAATTTGTGCAGACCTCTTCCACCTGATTGTACATATACTCTATATAACGAGAAAAATCTCTGTTTTCATTACTGCATTCCGGATGGTTTCTCATAGGATGGATGCGGTCTCCGTAATGAGGATAGTCCGGATGATGCCAGTCAAGTAAGGTGAAATACAGACCGACTTTCAGACCTTCTTCGCGAAGAGCTTCCACATATTCTTTGATCAGATCTCTTCCTGCAGGTGTATTGGTAACTTTATAATCTGTGTATTTACTGTCAAATAAACAGAAACCATCATGGTGTTTTGCAGTCAGAACCACATATTTCATACCTGCTGCCTTTGCCTCTTTTGCCCACTGTTTCGGATTATAGTCTCTGGCATCAAATTCTTTCATAAACGGAAGGTATTCTTCCTCAGGCATCTCCTCTGTACTGCGTACCCATTCTCCTCTTGCAGGAATAGAATATAATCCCCAGTGGATAAACATTCCGAAACGGGCATCCTGATACCATTTCATACGTTCTTCATATTCTTTTCTGTTAAACTGATACATGATTTTTATCTCCTTTATGTAAATGCAAATTCAATATCCAATCCTTTACATCTATACAATAATGTAATCCGGCAATACCAGAAGATGCTCACAGGTGTCATCTCCGGGCATCTTATTTATCGCTCTGTTACATTAATCTAAGCAGCATATCCCCGGTTCCTACATTGTAACCGCTGGTCGCATAAATCCCATTCAGGGTTCCATTCGTCACAATAATCAGCGGAAGTTTGTCCGGATCTACGTACATACGCCTTCCCAGAGTATTGATAATCTCTGAGAAATCATCATAATAAATCTGAATATTTTTTAACTTTGCAAGTGCTTTGGACAGTGTCGGTGTCTCCAGTGCTTCTTTGCTTCTCACTACAAAAATAATCTGCTCTGCATATCCTGCGAAAGCCTCTTCCTGCTCCATCATTTCATTTAAGATATGCTCAGTAGGCTCTTTTTCTTCTTCCAGAAACATCAGGATATGTTTTCCGTCTGCTGTAAGGTCAGATGCTTTCACCTCTGTACCATCCTCAGTTTTCAGCATAAATTCCGGCATGGAAATATTCTCCAGCATATCCTCCAGATCTGCTTCCCTGAGTACCAGCTCGATCTCCTTTGTCTCTCCGGGCTGAATTTCAAAATGATATTCATTTGCAAACATATTTCCATTTGGAAGTCTGTTTGAAGTAAGAATCCTGTAGTTTCCGGATTCCAACGGCAGATTCAGGATCTGATCTTCGAAATTCTCTGCTCCCAGTTTCAGTGATGTATATCTTCCATTCTCCAGTTTTGCAATACTCCAGTTCTGGAAATATTTCCACTGTACAGTCTCTCCTGCTTTCAGGATCAGAGTACAGTTCTTCTCTGTTCTTGCAAGCACAGGAACAAATCTTCCGTTTTTCATATATTCCATAGAACGATCATGTGGATTCAGTCTTGCCGCTACTCCAAGGGTTCTCGCTATTGCAACAAACAGGATTTTCTTTGACAGGAAGCTTCCTGTACAGGTCCTTATGCATCCTGCCGGTGTTGTGATCACACTGGAACGCTCTTTCTCCGGTCTGGAAACAATTGCCTTCTCGATCAGATTCCAGATTCTGGAAGGATCATCTCTCAGCTCCTGTTTCTCAGTTCTGGAAAAATGCTTCTTAATCTCTCTTCTGTATTTCTGAAGAACTTCATCATCTACTCTTGGATTTAACACATAAGATACAAAGGTATCCTTTTTCATCATACCATGATATGGGATTGCCAGCTCCAGGTGTTCCTCCAGAACGTCACTGATACAGTCAGTTCTGTCTTTCTCTGTGAGAACCCTCAGGAGATCTTCTCTGTATGAGGCAGCAATGGCTTCTTCTATCCTGTTTACCTTTTTTTCCAGGAAACGTTCACATTCCGGATTTGACCAGTTTCTTACTTTCTGCTCTCTGTGTGCATTGGCTGCTGTCAGACGCTTATTTCCCTTCGCCTTCTGTTCTAAAGTCGGCATGTCTGTGTTTACAGGTGCATCATGAGGAGCAAATATATCTGCTGCTGTCCACTTTTCTGATTCGCCGTCATTTCTTTTATCCTGCGGTACCAGACAAAGTTCACAGTTATCTTCTTTCTCAGTGTTCATAACTGTTTCCGCATAGAACCACTCGCCGTCAGAACACATTCTTGCGGAAATATGCAGACTTCCAAGTCCTGTTGTCAGTCTGGCAGTTCCCTTACTGTCTGTTTTCTTCTCTGCGATCGGTGCATACTCTGAATAGTTCAGTACCTCAAAGGAAACCTCAGCTCCCTCTGCGGGTAACCCCTGCGCATCCTTTACTGTTACTGTAATTTCTTTGGTTACTGCATACCTCTTCAATTCATTCAGCATGGTCACCATACCATCTGTGCCGATCACCTCACCTTCCGGGATTTTGGTGTCAAACACACGTGAATGGATCATCATTGCTCTGGAAGAAGCGTTTGTAAACCATCCTTTATTCAGGATTTCTTCGGGCTCACAGGCTCCGAGGAAGTACCATTTGCCGTCACACCAGATCTCTACCCAGGCGTGATTGTCATCGCAGTGAGACCACTTCGGCGCATATACCTGACGGGCAGGTACGCCTACGCTTCGCAGTGCATTTACAGTGAATACAGACTCTTCACCACATCTGCCATTTCCTCTGCGGTATACAGAAATCGCAGATAAAGTACGGTCATCTGTACAATGATAAGTAGCTTCTTCGGCACACCAGTAATTCACTTCTAACGCTGCTTCTCTGAAGTTCATTCCCTGTATTCTGCTTCCGATCTCTGCGCGGAAATAAGTTCTGCACTGTGCGATCTCCTCCTCATTTACTCTGTGAAACAGCACATAATTCAGGAAGATTTCTTCAGGAAGGTCTGCAACCTGCGGATTCTCTTTCCAGAGCCTCACACCATTCTCCGCATAGTCCAGAAATACTTCAAACGGATAATTGCCAATGTCACTGTACGGCATAAACGCATATAAATATTTACATGCAAGTGCCACTTCCTCTGTACATTTCTGTAATTTTTCGTCTACAGGCGCAAAAACCCGGGGCAGGTTCTTTGCCTGCTCCAGGTAGTTCTCTTCAATTCGGCCCCTGTTCTCTTTTAAAAAAACTCTCGGTTCTGCCATTATAATTCCTCCAGAACTTTCTTTGCGGCACGGATATTATCTACATCCGTACGCCATATCTCATATTCGCTCAGCATCGGAAGTCCCATATTGACTCCATCCTTGCGAAACTGCATCTCACTGTCAATGACTCTCTTTCCGGTCATATGATAAGCCCTGACTCCTGTAAGCGGATAAAGCTGGCGGATCACTTCTGCTCCCACGCCGCTTCCTGCCTGGATCGTGATACGTCCCTGACTCTTCTCTACCAGTTCCTTCAGCAGATCTGCCCCCTGCAGACATACATTACGCTGACCTGAAGTAAGGATCGTATTGATTCCCAGTGAGATTGCCTGTTCCATTGTTTCTATTGGATCCACACATACATCAAAAGCTCTGTGAAGAGTCACCGACATATCCCCTGCCGCCTCCATCAGCTCTTTCATCTGTTCCATGTTTAATGTGCCATCCGGCTTCAGCACCCCAAATACAACACCTTCGGCACCCATTTTCCTGAAATCTTCCACTGCATGCTTTATCATGGAAAATTCTGCATCTGTATAGCAGAAATCTCCAAAACGCGGACGGATCAGAGCATGGATCCTGATATCCGAACGCTTTCTTATTTCATCAAAAAGCCACGGTCCCGGAGTGGTTCCGCCGATGATCAGGTTACCGCAAAGTTCCAGTCTGTCTGCGCCTCCTTCAACCGCTGCCATAGCAGATTCTACAGAATCTACACAGGCTTCCAAAATATATTCTTTCACGTACTTGCCTCCATCTTTTTCATTTAAGCCAGACAGATCATCCATTCTGCTGACTGATTTAACCAGATCAGATAAGTCCCCCGAAGACCTACCTGTATCAGAACAATTTCACCCCTGCTCTCTCCAGTGTACTCACGATCGTATCATCTGGAAATTCATCCGTAACAATTCCGCTGATATCATCGAAGTATGCATATTTATAGGAATCATTGAAATAGAATTTATCCCTTTCCATAACAACATATTTATGTCTGCTGCTGTGCACGGCTGCTTTCTTTGTCAATCCGTCCTCTACCCCCAATGTAGTAATTGCACAATCAGTCATATCCACACCGCAGCTTCCTATAAATGCACGGTCAAAGCTATACTGTTTGATCACTTCTATCGTTGCAGCTCCCATAAATCCGTTTACTGTCTGGTACATTGTTCCCCCTGTACCGATTGCAGTAATGGACGGATTTGTGGCAAGGATCTGCAGGATATCTATCATATTGCTCACCACTACCACACGCATATTTGACGTGGCAAGAAGCTTTGCCAGCTCGATATTTGTGGTAGAAATATCAAGGAAAATCGTTTCGTTATTCTTAATCAGTTTAAATGCTTTGGCTGCAATTGTTCTCTTTTTGTCAAGGTTAAACTGGCGTCTGTCTACTACGTCTCTCTTCAGCGGATAATCCTGTGAAAGGATTGCGCCGCCGTAAGTTCTCTTTAACTTACCGGCGTTTTCAAGAATCTTAAGATCTTTTCGGATACAGTCTTCTGTGACCTGAAAGATTTCACTCAATTCCTTAACCTTGACTTTTCCGTTTTCACGAAGGCATTTCTCTATTGCGCTTTGTCTTTCCTCAGTAAACATAGCCCCTCTTTCCTCATCCATTCATGATGACCTGTATCTCTCAGTGAATCCTGTTTTCTTCACTGTTCATCTTCAGGTGTAATATTGTTATTTCGGAATTCCTATTCTGTAAGTTCCGGATAATGACATTTTACAATATGACCCGGTGCAATTTCAACAGGTGTCGGCACCTGTGTCTTACATTTTTCTGTACAATGTGGGCAGCGTGTATGGAACAGACATCCGCTTGGCGGATTACTCGGACTTGGAAGATCACCTTTTAAGGTAATACGCTCTTTCTTCACTTCCGGATCCGGGATCGGAACTGCGGAAAGAAGCGCTCTTGTATATGGATGTCTCGGGTTTGCATACAGTTCTTTCTTCGGAGCTGTCTCTACGATCGTACCCAGATACATAACACCGATCCTGTCTGAAATCATCTCAACGACACTCAGGTCATGGGAAATGAACAGATAGGTAAGATTAAAGTCTTTCTGTAACTGCTGCAGAAGATTTAATACCTGCGCCTGGATAGAAACATCAAGGGCAGATACCGGTTCATCTGCAATGATCAGCTTTGGCTGCACTGTCAGTGCTCTGGCAATTCCGATACGCTGGCGCTGACCACCGGAGAATTCATGTGGATAACGCTCTCCATGAGACGGGCTTAATCCTACAGTGCCGAGAAGTTCATGTACTTTCTTAAGACGCTCTCCTGCACTCATATTTGTGTGGATCAGAAGTGGCTCACCGATGAGATCCTGAACTTTCATTCTCGGATTCAGGGAACCGTACGGATCCTGGAAAACCATCTGAATATCAGAACGCAGCGGACGCATTTCTTTCTCGGAAAGTCTGGAGATTTCTTTTCCTTCAAACCAGATCTCACCGGAATCCGGTGTGATCAGATGATCGATCAGTTTACCTGTCGTAGATTTCCCGCATCCGGACTCACCTACCAGAGAGAAAGTTTCACCCGGATAGATATCGAATGATACATCATTTACAGCATGGACAAATTTCTTCTTGCTGAACATTCCTCCGTTTGCCTGGAATGTTTTCTTCATATTCTTTACTGATAATAACGGCTCGCTCACAGGTTACGCCTCCTTTCCGGTTTTGTTGAGCAGATGGCATCTGCATTTTCTGGTTCCTGCTTCGTTGATATCTGCAAGCTCCGGTTCCTGTTGATGACAGATATCCATTGCATATTTACATCTCGGTGCAAACTTACATCCTTTCGGCATTACGGACAGATCCGGTACGCTTCCCGGAATGGACGGAAGAGATTCCACACCACTTCCAAGTTTCGGTACAGAACCGATCAGCCCCTGTGTATATGGATGTTTCGGATCTGCAAAAAGTTCCTGCACAGGCGCTTCTTCTACGATTCGGCCGGCATACATAACAACAACTCTGGAACACATTTCAGCGACAACACCAAGGTCATGTGTGATCATCAGAATGCCTGTATTCTTCTTTGCCCTGATGTCCTCCATCAGCTCCAGGATCTGTGCCTGAATGGTAACGTCAAGGGCTGTAGTCGGCTCATCTGCGATGAGAAGCTCCGGCTCACAGGACATTGCCATAGCAATCATAACACGCTGGCACATACCGCCTGAAAGCTGGTGCGGATAACTCTTTAATGTCATATCCGGTTCAGGGATACCTACTGATTTCAGTACTTCGAATGCTCTGTTGTGCGCTTCTTCTTTTGAGAAATTGTTATGGAGCAGGATTGCTTCTGTCAGCTGTTTCTCAATTCTCATACATGGGTTCAGAGAGTTCATCGGCTCCTGGAAGATCATGGCAACTTCACGTCCTCTGATCTTTCTCATGCCTTTTTTATCTTCTTTGAGAAGATCCTTGCCATTAAGCAGGATCTCACCGTTGGAAATCTTACTGTTACGTGCCAGAAGTTTCATAATGGAAAGGGAGGTTACGGATTTACCGCATCCGGACTCTCCTACCAGACCAAGAATCTCACCTGGCTGAATGGAGAAACTTACATTATTAACTGCTGTCACCCATGTTTTATCTCTTTTAAACTCCGTACGGAGGTTCTTTACTTCTAATAATTTTTCTGCCATGGTTTCTTCCTCCTAGTTCATCTTTGGATCCAGGGTATCTCTGAGACCGTCGCCCAGCAGGTTGAATGCCAGAACTGTAAGGAAGATCAGAATACCAGGGAACAGTACCATGTGAGGAGCTGTATTCAGATAGTTACGTCCTGTGGAAAGCATGGAACCCCAGTCAGGCTCTGTAACATTTGCACCGAATCCCAGGAAGCTTAAGGATGATGCAGCAAGGATTGCAGTGCCTACACGCATGGTAAAGTTAACGATCATAGACTGGATCGTACCAGGGAAAATATGTACAAACAGGATTCTTGTGTTTGAACATCCCAGGGAACGGGCAACCTCTACATAAGGAGCCTGCTTTACGGAAATCGTCGCGCTTCGTATGATTCGTGCGAAGGACGGCACTGTAAATACCGCAACTGCGATCATAACGTTTACCATACCCTGTCCGATGATGGCAACAACTGCGATAGCCAGCAGGATATCAGGGAAAGCGAAAAGTACATCACAGCATCTCATAATCAGGGAATCGATAATTCCGCCGTAGAAACCTGCGATCAGTCCGAGAACAACACCGATAGCCGTACCAATGATCGTCGCTGTCAGCGCGCATGTAAGAGAAAGTCTGGTACCAACCATCAGACGGGAGAAAACATCCTGTCCGTATTCATTGGTTCCCCAGATGTGGGCTGCGCTTGGCCCCTGCATCATAGCTGTGTAATCCGGTGCCTGTGGATCATACGGAACTACATATGGTCCGATGATTGCCATTAAGATAATAAATACTATAAATGCCAGAGAAATCACCGCTGTTTTTCTCTTCATGAATTTCTTGACAAATTCTTTGAACTTGCTCTGTGCCTTAGGGAGTTCTTCGGCAGCAGCAAGGTTAATATTTGATGTTGTGTTCTTATCTGCCATCTTCTCTCCTCCTCTACTCATAACGTACTCTTGGGTTAATCACGCCATAAAGAACATCTACGATCAGGTTGATCAGGATATATTCTGTAGCAAAGAACAGCAGTAATGCCTGAACAACTTTGTAATCTCTCATCTGGATGGAGTCTACCAGAAGACGTCCAAGTCCGGGAATGGAGAATACTGTCTCTGCCATAACAGATCCGGAAAGGAGACCACCGATCTGAAGTCCGGCTACTGTTACGATCTCGATCAGAGAGTTCTTAAATGCATGGCGCATAACAACCAGTGATTCAGAAAGACCTTTGGCACGTGCGGTACGCACATAGTCCTCACGCATGGTCTCAAGCATGGAAGATCTGGAGAATCTGGCAAGTACAGCCATGATTCCTGCTCCCATTGTAAGTGATGGAAGAATATAGCTCTTCCAGGTTTCCAGTCCACTGGTTGGAAGCCATCCCAGGCTTACTGAGAAAAGCTGGATTAATTCCAGACCTAACCAGAAACTTGGAACAGATATACCTGCGATTGCTATGATCATACCTACATAATCAAGAATTCTGCCATGAAATACGGCAGCGATGATACCGATTGCAATACCGATGATCGCAGCCCATATCATGGATGAGAATGTCAGCATGATAGTTGGTTTCAGTCTTGGTGCGATTGTCTCTGCTACGGTTTTACCGTTTTTGATAGAGCTTCCCAGATCTCCTGTAAAAAGACCTTTCATATATTTGCCATACTGTACAAGTAGTGGCTCATCCAGTCCCAGCTGTTCACGTACAACTGCCACATCTTCCTTTGTTGCATCCTGACCGGCTACCAGTCTTGCCGGATCACCGGGAATCATATGGATAAACATAAATACTACGAATGAGATAACCAGAAGCAGCGGGATCGTGCTTATCAAACGTTTACCTAAATAACGTCCCATATTTTTCCTCCTTATCATTTTCTTACCTGTTGTTTATATTTGATGCTTTATAGTCGGAGAACTGCCATAGTGAATCTTATGGCAGTTCTCCGGTTCGAACATCTTTGTCCTGTATTCACACTGCTGTATCGGCAGTATTTTTATGGAATTGCTGCAATTTCAGATCAGGCAGCCAGATTTATGTTCTTCGCAGCCTGTTCTCAAACAAATTACTACTGTGCTAAAGTTGCATTTGCGAAGTTAAATGCTCCGTCCGGAGATACATATACGCCAGACAGATAAGATTTTGTAGAATAGATGATCTGGTCATTGCCAAGGAATAACCACGGGCATGCTTCCCATGCGATCTTCTGAGCATCGCCGTAGTATTTAGCCTGCTCTTCTTCGTTAGCTGTTGCAAGACCTTCGTCCATATCTTTATCAAAATCAGCATCGTTGAAGTATGCTGTGTTTGCACTTGTAGGAGGGCACATTGTGCTGTAAAGCAGGGAACGTAAAGAACCATCCATTGTGAAGTCAGATGCAGACCAGTTTACATACCACATATTGATCTCAGCATCTTCTTTGTCAACATAAATCTTGTCACTTACAGTTGCAGGCTCCATTGGCTGAACGTCAACTTCGATACCGATCTGAGCAAGCTGCTGGGAAATAAATGTCATACCTTTGATTTCCTGTGTTGTGTTATCGCCCCACAGAGTAAGTTTGAATCCGTCTTCGTATCCGGCTTCTTTCATAAGTTCTTTTGCTTTGTCTACATCATATGTGTAAGCTTCCTGCTCTTCATATCCGCCGATGATAGATGGAACTACAGATGTAGCCGGTTTTCCGTATCCGGAATACATTAACTGGATGTATGCATCTTTGTCGATCGCATAGTTCATAGCCTGACGTACTTTTACATCAGAAAGCTGTTCCAGATCCATGTTCAGAGTTACATATCTCATGATGTTGGAGTCTGTTGTAAGGATATTTACATCGTCTGTTCCTTTGATTGCTTCAATCTGGTCAGACGGTGTAGGATAGATGAAGTCTGCTTCACCTGTCTGAAGCATAGCTGTACGTGCACCTGCTTCCGGAACTTCTTTGATTGTTACAGTGTCAACGCCCGGTTTGTCTCCCCAGTAATCATCATTGCGCTTAAAGCTTGTGTGGTCTCCCTCTTCCCATTCTGTACATACATATGGGCCGGTTCCGCATGGATGGTTCATGATATCATTGCCATACTCTTCAAGAGCTGCAGGGCTGATGATACAGAACTGTGTCAGACGGTTGATAAATGGTGCCCATGCCTGTGTCAGTTTGATAACCAGTGTGTAATCATCCGGTGTTTCAATGCTGTCTACACGAGGTGTTTCAGATCCGTCTTCGTTAGTTACGATAAATGTTCTTCTCTGACGAAGGTTGTTGTCTTTGTTAACTACACGATCGTAGTTTGCTTTAACTGCTGCTGCATTGAAGTCTGTTCCGTCCTGGAATTTAACGCCCTGACGAAGTTTGAAAGTATAAGTAAGAGAGTCATCGGAAACTTCCCATGATTCAGCAAGTTTGCCTGTTAATTCCTGGTTCTCATCAAAAGAAACCAGTGTCTCGTATACACCACGTGTAGCAGAGATTGCGTTTGTATCCGGAATGTTTGCCGGATCCATGGAGCTTACGCTTCCTTCGATTGCGATCACCAGATCATTGTCGGATGATTTGGAATCTTCATTTGTGGCTTTGAGAATATAGCCGTCATCATCTGCTGCAAATGCTGTAGCGGACATGGAAACTGTCATTACTCCTGCAAGAGCTGCTGCCATAACTTTTTTGTACATTTTCATAGTTTTCTCTCCTTTTCTTTCTGTACATTGTTACTTAGTTACAATCACGAAGTTAATTTTGGGTACAAAAAAAGTGTTTTTATATTTTTGCGTCTTTGCAATGTATAAAAATCGTGCAGCAATCCATTTACTTACATGCGCCTTTGCATCTTCATAAAAACACTTTGTTGTTTAACTTGACTCCAGTATAGCAATCTGTTGTCGTATTGTCAATTATTTTGTCGTATTTTATATTATTTTGGTGGTATTATACCAATATCTGACAGTGAAATTGGTATAAATCACCATCGTTCAAGGATTATTTATTCTTGTTTGGTATTATTTGGCTATAATCTGTACAAACAATAAGTCCTCTAAACCTTATAGTTGGTTCAGAGGACTTATGTTGTTATCATATCTGTTTCTTCACATGAACCTGTAACTGATTGTACGGGATTTCAATTCCGTTTGCATCAAATGCTTCTTTGATCAGTTCATTAAGCCGCCACCTGGCAGGCCAGTATTTCTCCGTAGCCACCCACACACGCAGGCCCATGACCACTGCGCTCTCTCCAAGCTCATCTACAAACACCACCATTCCCTGGTCGTCTTTCGTATCTTCATCATTATGAAGGATTTCTTCCAGGATTGCTTTTGCTTTCTTAATGTCTGAATCATAAGAAATTCCTACTTTGATCTCCAGCTTACGAAGATCTCTGGCAGTTACATTTGTAATAATGCTGCCGGACAGCGTTCCATTTGGGATTACAATGTGTTTGTTATCTATGGAAATCAGAGTTGTATAACAGATTTCTATTTTGTATACAGTTCCTTCGCACCCATTCTGCTGTGCGATAATGATATAATCCCCCACCTGAAATGGTTTGAAGATCAGAAGCATGATCCCGCCTGCGATATTTGCAAGGCCGCCCTGCAATGCAAGACCTACCGTTACACCGGCAGTACCAAGCAGTGCTGCAATAGAAGATTCCTTTACACCAAAATGAGTGGCAATGCTAAATACCAGCAAAATGTAAAGTACAATTCTCAACAGCGACCCTGTAAACTGGATCACACCTTTGTCTACAGACGCACGCTCCATGGACTTCTTTATGAAAGAAACAAACCACTGGATCACTTTGCGCCCGCCCACAAATACCAGCAATGCCATTACTACTTTCAGCCCCAGTTTCGTCAAAGCCGGAAGATAGTCTGAAAAATACTGCTTATAGCTGTAATATAAACTTTTTGCCTCCTGAATTTCCTGTTCCAATATTTTTCACCTGCTCTCTTATATTTTTGTCATGTATTATTTTTCTGCCCTTCTTTCATTTAACAGGCAGCTTTTCATATAATATCAGGGTTAAAAGATGTCTTTCCCCTGACTTGATATCTACGAATTACTCCGCTGCTTTGCAGATCCCGCAATTCTCATATAAGAGTAGCATAACATACCTCATTCTCTGTAACAATCAATTTTATTCGGGCAAAAAAAGAAAGCGGACAATATATCCGCTTTACTGACACAGGATTTCACGCTCTGATGAGCTAAAATCAATATGCATTATTTATAAGGATTGCTATAAGCGCAGAATAATCCCCTCATTTCCCGAAAACAGAAAATAAATAATTAGTTGAATAATCAGTATCGCCGGAACTCCTGTCTTAAATTTCGGCTTTCTTGTTTTATGATGAAATACCTTCATACCGGCCAGAGCTCCCACCGACCCTCCGATCACCGCCAGAAATATCAGCTGCGCTTCCGGTATGCGCCACTGTCCGGCTTTTGCCCTGCTTTTATCCAAGCCATAGATAAAAAATGTGACTACATTAATGATAATCACATAAATATATAGAAGATTTGTAGATGTCATCTGCACCTGCGAATTCCTTTCTTTAATCTTAACATGCCAGACCTGCGATCACTGATTCAAAATCCTCATCATAACCATCATATTTAAGTTCCAGAGGTTCTTCCACATCAAGGCTTAATACTCCGAGAATAGATTTGGCATCAATAAAAATTTTTCCTTTAGATACAATGTCAATATCAAATGGACATCTGACTGCCGCACAGACCAGTTTCTTTGCTGCCTCTACGTCATTAATCTTAATTGTCTTATTTGCTGTTGTCATATTCGGTAATCTCCCTTCCCTTTTGGTCTCCGTCCTATTGTCAGGACTTTTATATTGATTTTTTGACCCAGTCGTATTATACTGATTCACACATTGATATACAAACGTTATTTTTCTATATCAGATATTCTATTTTTATATAGCATAAGGAGCCGACTGTATCATGATTCTTGATTATTATCGTATTTTTTACTATGTTGCCCAGTATAAGAGTTTTTCCAAAGCAGCCGACGTTATGGGAAACAATCAGCCTAACATTACCCGGTGTATGAATATTCTGGAGAATGAGCTGGGATGTAAACTTTTTATCCGTTCCAATCGCGGAGTACAGCTGACCATTGAAGGAGAAAGACTTTTTGAACATGTATCAATTGCAATAGAACAGCTTGTATCAGGAGAAAATGAACTTCTCAAAGATAAAGGTCTGGAAAGCGGACTTGTAAATATTGGTGCCAGTGAAATCGCACTGCGTTTATTCCTGCTGAACGAACTGGAAGTCTTTCATCACCGTTATCCACATGTAAAGCTGAGGATTTCTAATCATTCCACACCACAGGCAGTTCAGGCACTGGAAAACGGTCTGGTAGACTTTGCAGTAGTTACCACACCTGTCGCTCTGAAAAAACCACTTCAGAGAATTCCCCTCTATTCTTTCCGCGAGATCCTTATAGGTGGAGAGGAATATGCGGAAACAGCTTCCAACAAACACTGTCTTCAGGATCTGCAGGATATCCCTCTGATCGGGATTGCTCCCGGAAGCAGTACAAGAGAATTATATACACAGTATTTTATGCGCCATAACCTTCCCTTCTCACCTGATATGGAAGTGGCAACTACTGACCAGATCTTCCCTATGGTGCAGCACAACCTGGGAATCGGATTCTTCCCTGAAGAGCTTGCTGCTGAACATATTGCTCAGGGGAAAATCGTCCAGATTCCCATTGAAGAGCCTCTTCCTGAACGAAAGATCTGTCTGATCCGCAATGTAAAAAGGCCACAGAGCATTGCAGCACGCAGCCTTGAAGAACACCTCACATCACACCGGGAAACAGAATAACTGTTACTGCAGACAGCAGTACCCCCAAAAACAGGGATCACTCCTGCAGATATCCGGTCTGCAGTGGCAATCCCTGTTTTATTGATGTTATTTATTTAATCCTTTCATGGATAAGCTGATACGTTTTTTCTTCATATCAACTCCGATTACTCTTACATCTACGATATCCCCTACACTCACCGCTTCCAGAGGATGTTTGATAAATCTCTCTGTCATCTCGGAAATGTGCACCAGACCGTCCTGATGTACACCGATATCTACAAATGCACCGAAATCAATAACATTACGGACAGTTCCCTTCAGCACCATTCCTTCTTTCAGATCTTTCATTTCAAGAACGTCTGAACGAAGGATCGGTTTCGGCATGTCATCACGAGGATCACGGGCCGGTTTCTCCAGTTCCTTTACAATATCACGAAGTGTGATCTCACCGATTCCCAGTTCTGCTGCCATCTTCTTATAGTCTTTTACCTGCAGGGAAAGTCCAAGGAGATTTCCTGCCACAACATCATTTGGCTTATATCCAAGTTTTGAAAGAAGTGCAGATGCTGCTTCATAGCTCTCAGGATGTACACTTGTTGCATCCAGAGGATTCTTTCCACCTGAAATACGCATGAAACCTGCACACTGTTCAAATGCCTTCGGTCCTAATTTCGCTACTTTGAGAAGTTCTTTTCTGTCTGTAAACTGACCGTTCTCTTCTCTGTAAGCTACGATATTTTTGGCAATTGCTTTGCTGATACCGGAAATATACTCAAGCAGAGATGCAGATGCTGTATTTAAATCTACACCAACTTTATTTACGCTGTCTTCTACAACGCCGCTTAATGCTTCATCCAGTTTCTTCTGGTTCATATCATGCTGATACTGACCCACACCGATAGATTTCGGATCGATCTTAACCAGTTCTGCAAGCGGATCCTGTACACGTCTTGCAATGGAAGCCGCACTTCTCTGTCCTACATCAAAGTTCGGGAATTCCTCTGTAGCCAGTTTGCTTGCAGAATACACAGATGCTCCTGCCTCATTTGTGATAACATACTGCACCTTTTTTTCCGGGATTTCTTTGAGCATATCTACGATCACCTGCTCGGATTCACGACATGCTGTACCGTTTCCTACTGAAATAAGGGATACACCGTATTTTTCGATCATACCTTCCACTGTATCCTTGGCAGCACGGATCTTTTTCTCAGTAGTCGGAGCTGTGGGATAAACAACTGTTGTATCCAGAACTTTACCTGTTGCATCTACAACTGCCAGCTTACAGCCTGTACGGAACGCAGGGTCCCATCCAAGTACGACTTTGCCTGCGATTGGAGGCTGCATCAGAAGCTGTTCCAGATTCTTGCCGAATACATGGATCGCGCCGTCTTCTGCCTTATCAGTAAGGTCACTGCGGATTTCTCGCTCGATAGCCGGTCCGATCAGACGTTTGTAACTGTCTTCTACAACTGCTTTCAGAATCGGAGTTGTATTCGGGTTGTCTTTTTTGATCACTCTCTTATTCAAATAACGAAGGATGTCTTCCTCCGGTGCATTTACTTTAACAGTGATAAATTTCTCTTTCTCACCACGGTTTAACGCAAGAATACGGTGTCCTGCCAGTTTCCTGACCGGCTCCTCGAATTCATAATACATCTCATATACAGACTGAGTTTCCGCATTCTTTGCTGTGGAAGAAATACTTCCGTTCTTTGTTGTCAGGTTACGGATGTAGATACGATAGTCTGCTTCATCGGAAATACGCTCTGCAATAATATCTTTAGCTCCGTTCAATGCTTCTGCAACATTCTTAACACCCTTTTCTTCGGAGACATACGCCCTGGCTTCCTCTTCTACCGGCTTGTCTGTCATCTGCAGAAGAATGATATCTGCCAGTGGTTCCAGCCCTTTCTCTTTGGCAATTGTCGCACGGGTACGACGTTTCGGGCGATATGGTCTGTATAAGTCCTCTACTACAACCAGTGTCTGGGCATCCAGAATCTGTTTCTTCAGTTCCTCAGTCAGCTTGCCCTGGTCTTCGATGCTCTTTAATACCTGATTCTTCTTATCTTCCAGATTTCTCAGATACGTCAGTCTCTCAAAGAGTGCACGAAGCTGCTCATCATTAAGGGAACCTGTTGCTTCTTTTCTGTATCGGGAAATGAATGGGATGGTGTTGCCTTCGTCAATTAATTTGACTGCGGCTTCTACCTGCCATTTCTCCACCTTCAATTCCTGTGTGATTACCTGAATAATATCCATTATTTGTTTCTCTCCTCTTGTTGCTTGTGTGCCAACAAGTTGATTTCTCGAACAATCTTGCGTCTAAATTTCTTATTTCCGC
>ERZ650302.649-NODE-649-length-19379-cov-10.954254_pt1 | contig 19379 bp, 12 predicted proteins | sample MGYA00376238_ERZ650302 | MGnify/ENA primary metagenome ERZ650302 (study PRJEB26733, sample SAMN07839298) | wastewater metagenome | biome: urban; feature: wastewater treatment plant; material: waste water | place: USA: North Carolina | collected 2016-04-28 ... | reverse complement strand
TACGAGATCTGTAGCCGTGACTGGAGTTCAGACGTGTGCTCTTCCGATCTAGATGCCTTTTTAATCGAAGGAGATATTCTTATGACCAAAGAACAATTGGACAAAATGGATCTTTATGGTGGTATAACTACAGAGCAGTATCGTACGAACAACTTAGTATCTGCACCAAGAACCATAAGAGTTGTTGGTCTTTCAGGGACAGGAACTACTGCTTTATCTGCCAATATGCGTGCTGGATTGCAGGCTGCAATAAATAGATATAATAATCTAGGATTGGCGCTTACTTTTACGCTAACCTTTAGCTCCAATACTTCAGGTGCTAATATCGTAGTAAGAAGACAAACGGGTTCTGCTGGTGGTGTAGCTGGTTTCCCTTCTGGAGGGTTGCCTTTTAACACTGTAACATTGTATTCAGGAATGGATAGCTATTCTACTGGTGTGAATGCACACGTATCTGCACACGAAATCGGGCATTGTATAGGTTTGCGTCATACCGATTGGTTTAGCCGTCAAAGTTGTGGATCTAATCAAAGTGAAGGAACAGCAGGTGTTGGTGCCGTCTTAATTCCTGGAACTCCTTCTGGTTATGATGCTACATCTTATATGAGAGCTTGTTTTAGCGGAAGCGAGACAGGTGCGTTCAACAGTAATGACATAACTGCTCTTAACTATTTATATTAGAAATTGATTGGGGGCTTTATCAAATTAGTAAAGGCTGTCTCGTGTTGTTGAGACAGCCTTTTTTTATTTGAATATCTAAAAAAAAATTACAATTGTTCATCAGCAGCACCAACTTCCTTGATTTGATCTAAGATGTTGGTTTGATTTGGCGAAATATAATTTTTAGGGTCATTAGTAGTTTCTTTCTTGAACAACAGGTCTAATGCGTTATATAGTTTTAATAAAACGTCTCGGTCTTGTTTATCGATTTCCACCGCACTGTTAAAATTAAACACGTAATTGTTGGAGTTACGTACTTCTACTTTTATGGTTTTTGGGGTGATTTTGAATTTAACGATGTCCATATTTGCTAATTTTGCCTAAAGCAAAACTAAATAAAATCAGTTTATCAATACTATAAAATTCATGGTAATGTGATATTTTAATCTGGCTCTTTTTCCGATTGTTTTAAATTTGCATGTATAATTGTCTGATTTTTATGATTTTATTGTATTTTTTTGAGCAAATTAATTTATAAAGCAGTTTTTATGTTTTACTTTCTTTCTCTAAGTTAAAATCCTTTTCTCGATTGTACTAAACATCTAAGATTAAATATTTTGTCATATTGATTAATTGTTTTACTTTTGCACACCTTTTGGTGAATAAGAGTTTCCTTTAGGTATCAACTATTTATGTAAAACAACTTCTGTTTTTTCTCTCGCATTAAGAAACTCAAGAAAAACAGAATACAAATTTTTTATCAGCATGTCTGAACAATTAAAATCACAAGAAGAGTTTTTAGCAAATTTTAACTGGCATAACTTCGAAGAAGGTATCGATGCAGTAGATGAGAAAAACTTATTAGAATTCGAAGAACTAGTATCAAAAACTTTCATCGCTACAGATCAAGAAGAAGTTGTTGAAGGAGTAGTTGTTAGAATTACAGATAGAGACGTTATCGTTGATATCAATGCTAAATCGGAAGGTGTTATTTCATTAAATGAATTCCGTTACAACCCAAATTTAAAAGTTGGAGACAAAGTAGAAGTATTAATTGACATCCGTGAGGACAAAACTGGTCAATTGGTATTATCTCACAGAAAAGCTCGTACTATTAAATCATGGGATAGAGTTATTGCTGCAAACGAAACAGGTGAAATCGTTACTGGTTTTGTAAAATGCAGAACTAAAGGCGGTATGATCGTTGATGTTTTCGGAATTGAAGCATTCTTACCAGGATCTCAAATTGATGTTAAACCAATTAGAGATTACGATGTATACGTAAACAAAAACATGGAATTCAAAGTGGTAAAAATCAACCACGAATTCAAAAACGTTGTAGTATCTCACAAAGCGCTTATTGAAGCGGATATTGAAGTACAGAAAAAAGAAATCATCGGTCAATTACAAAAAGGACAAGTATTAGAAGGTGTTGTTAAAAACATTACTTCTTATGGTGTGTTTATTGACTTAGGTGGTGTTGATGGATTAATTCACATTACTGACCTTTCTTGGAGTAGAATCAACCACCCAAGTGAAGTTCTTGAATTAGACCAAAAATTAAACGTTGTAATCCTTGATTTCGATGATGAGAAAACAAGAATTCAATTAGGATTGAAACAATTAAACGCTCACCCATGGGATGCTTTAGATGCTAACTTAGCAGTTGGTGACAAAGTGAAAGGTAAAGTAGTAGTTATCGCTGACTACGGTGCTTTCATTGAAGTAGCTGAAGGTGTTGAAGGTTTAATCCACGTTTCTGAAATGTCATGGTCTACTCACTTACGTTCTGCACAAGATTTCGTGAAAGTAGGAGATATCGTTGAAGGAGTTATTTTAACTTTGGATAGAGATGACCGTAAAATGTCATTAGGTATCAAACAATTGACTCAAGATCCTTGGACTGATATTACTTCTAAATACCCAGTAGGTTCTAAACATACAGGTATCGTTAGAAACTTTACAAACTTTGGTATTTTCGTAGAATTAGAAGAAGGAATTGATGGATTAATCTACATCTCTGACTTATCTTGGACTAAGAAAATCAAACACCCATCTGAATTTGTAAATGTTGGTGAAAAATTAGACGTAGTTGTATTAGAATTAGATGTTGACGGACGTAAATTATCTTTAGGTCACAAACAAACTACTGCTAATCCTTGGGATCAATACGAAGATTCATTCGCTGTAGGAACTATCCACAATGGTGAAATTTCTGAAATCGTTGACAAAGGAGCTACTGTAGAATTTGGAGATGATATCGTTGCTTTCATTCCTACTCGTCATCTTGAAAAAGAAGACGGAAAGAAATTGAAAAAAGGCGAATCTGCAGATTTCAAAGTAATTGAATTCAACAAAGAATTCAAAAGAGTAGTTGCTTCTCACACTGCTATCTTCCGTGAAGAAGAAGAGAAAAATGTGAAAGCTGCAACTGAAAATACTTCATCTGCTTCTACTAATGCACCAGCTGCAACTTTAGGAGATAACAATGATGTATTAGCTGCATTGAAAGCTAAAATGGAAAAATCAGAGAAAAAATAATTTCTAGATTTTCTAAATATCAAAGCCTCGCATTTAGCGAGGCTTTTTTTTTGACCTATTTCTAGTGTTTTATTTTATTTCAAAAAAAAACGCTTCTTTTAAAACCATATTCTACTTTACTTCGTAAATGTCTATATAACTTAAAATATAGATATTATGAAAACTAGAAATTTTTTATCAGTTGCATTTTTTACAGTAGCCGTTTCTGTTACTTCTTTTGCTCAAAAGACAGTAATGGTGGGTGGAGCGCCAATGTATCCATCCAAAAATATTGTTGAAAATGCAGTTAATTCTAAAGACCATACTACTTTAGTTGCAGCAGTTAAAGCCGCAGGTCTAGTAGAAACTTTACAAAGCAAAGGACCTTTTACCGTTTTTGCCCCAACAAATGCAGCCTTTGATAAATTACCCAAAGGCACAGTAGAAACATTAGTAAAACCTGAAAATTTAAAAATGCTACAAACTATCTTAACCTACCATGTAGTTGCTGGCAAAATGAATGCTGCTGATATAGCCAAAGCGATTCAATTGGGGAATGGAAAAGCAATGCTAAAAACAGTTAGTGGCGGAACCTTAACTGCATGGATGGAAGGTAGTGCTCTGTACTTATCAGATGAAAATGGCACCAAATCAAAAGTAACCATCGCCGACGTAAATCAGTCAAACGGGGTTATACACGTTGTTGATACTGTAGTGTTGCCTAAACAATAATCTTTAGTTTTTTATAGTTAGTTGTTTTGTTTAGTTGTACTTTATTCAAATAAAGTGCAAAAATAAAAAGCGGTTGATGTAATAAACACCAACCGCTTTTTATTTTCTTATTTAGGGATTATCTCAAAACTGCTCCAAGTTCTGTTTCAAAATTCTTTTGCAATTTAGACATGATTTTATCAATCTGAGCGTCTTCTAAAGTCTTTGCAGTATCTTGAATCGTAAAACTTAGGGCATATGATTTTTTACCTTCGGGTAAATTTGACCCAGCATAAACATCAAACAAGTTGATTTCTTTTAGCAATAATTTTTCGGTTTGTCTTGCAATTTTATAAATAGCATCGTAAGAGACTTCGTTGTCTAATAACAAAGCTAAATCTCTACGAACTTCTGGATATTTTGGAATATCGGTGAATTTAATTTTGCTTGACACTAATTTTAAAACAAGTGCCCAATTGAAATCTGCATAAAAAACTTCTTGCTTGATTCCAAAATACTTTAAAATTGACTTTTTAACTACACCAAATTCAACTAAAGTTTCTTGGCCTAATCCAAAAGCAATTCCTTCTGAAAAAACATCAGAAGTTACAGGGATACAATTGGTTTTTTGAATTCCTAATTTTTCTAAAATTGCAGTAACAAAACCTTTAAATAAAAAGAAATTAGACGGTTGTGAGGCTTGTGCCCAACTTTCTTGATTTCTATTTCCGGTTTGGAACAAAGTCAAATGTTTGATTTCTTCGTAACCAGAAGGGTAGTTGTGGTATGATTTTCCGAATTCAAATAGTTTTAAATCGGCATTTTTTCTGTTGATGTTGTAAGCCAATGCTTCTAATCCAGAAAACAATAAGGATTGTCGCATTGTTGCTAAATCACTGCTTAATGGATTTAGCATCGTCACATTGTGTTCTTCTTTTAGTACAGTTGAAAGTTCTGCATAAGCAGCAGTAGTCAACGAATTGGCCATCATTTCATGAAAGCCTTGTGCGTTCAATTGTGAGGCAATGGTGTTTTGAACTTTATAATCTTCTGTTCTTGGAGAATTGGCTACAGATGCATTGATTTTTTTGGATAAACTAATATTGTTGTACCCATAAACACGAAGGATTTCTTCGATTACATCAATTTCTCTTTGAACATCTACACGATAGGAAGGAATTGTTAATCCCAAACCAGCATCAGAAACACTATTTACTTTTATTTCTAAAGAAGCCAAAATTTGCTTGATGGTATCTTTTGGTAATTCTTGACCAATGATTTTAGCAACTTTGCTAAAGTTTAAGAAAACTGTAAAATCTTCTATTTTCTTTGGATATACATCCACAATATCAGATGTAATTTCTCCACCAGCAACTTCTTGAATCAAAAGTGCCGCTCTTTTTAAAGCATATTCTGTGATGGTTGGGTCTATTCCACGCTCAAAACGGAAAGAGGCATCGGTGTTTAATTGATGTCTTTTAGCAGTTTTTCGAACACTTACTGGATTAAAGTAGGCACTTTCAAGGAAAATTGCTGTTGTGTTTTCGGATACACCAGAATTTTTTCCTCCAAATACACCTGCGATACACATTGGTCCTTTGTCATCACAAATCATTACATCTTCTTCATGCAAAGTTCTTTCGACATCATCAAGAGTAGTAAATTTTGTTCCTGTAGGCAACGTTTTTACCTGTACTTTTCCATTTATTTTGTTAGCATCAAAAGCGTGAAGAGGTTGTCCTAAATCGTGTAAAACATAATTGGTTACGTCAACAATGTTGTTTTTCGGATTGATTCCTATTGCTTTTAAGCGATTTTGTAACCACTCAGGCGAAGTTTTTACGGTAATTCCGGATATCGTAACCCCGCAATATCTTGGCACTAATTTGCTTTCTTTTACATCAACATCTATTTTTAAAGTTCTTTTGTCTACTCTAAAATTGGTCACAGATGGGGTAATTAATTCTACGTTAACGCCGCTTTGTAGCATTCCCGCTCTTAGGTCTCTTGCGGTTCCAAGATGACTCATAGCATCAGCACGGTTAGGTGTTAATCCTATTTCAAAAACTTCGTCATTTTCAATTTTAAATACTGTGGCAGCTTTAGTTCCTGGAACCAAAGTTTCATCTAAAATCATAATTCCATCATGACTTTCGCCAAGACCTAATTCATCTTCTGCGCAAATCATTCCGTGGCTTTCTTGTCCGCGTATTTTTCCCTTTTTTATGGTAAATGGATTTCCTTCTTTATCATACAAAACCGTTCCAATAGTTGCAACAGGTACTTTTTGTCCAGCACCTACATTACTTGCTCCACATACAATTTGAACAGGCGTTCCATCTCCTAAATCTACTGTAGTAACCTTTAATCTATCAGCATCTGGGTGCGGTTCACAAGTAAGTACGTGTCCTACTACAATGCCTTCTAAACCTCCTTTTACAGATTGGTATTTGTCTACAGTTTCTACTTCAAGTCCTAAATCTGTTAGTAATGCTGCTGTTTCTTCAGAATTCCAATCAATCTTAATGAATTGTTTGAGCCAATTATATGATATCTTCATTTGTCATTTTTAATAAGATTGCAAATATAAGGATTGCTATTTTGAGATAGAAACATTTTTTTTGGTTTTTACTATTGCTTTGTTTGTGATATTTATACGGTCTAAATTGTAGTATGTATAAAAAATTAATATATAAAAAATGATAAATAAAAAATAAATACATAAAAAATATACATATGCTAATTTTATGCTACTATTTGAAATAATTGTGCTATTCTGGTGATGACAATCGGATTACTTTTGAACAAACTAAACTTTTTAATTATGAGTAATATAGCACAAAGACCTACGTTTAAGGCAAAGTATGACAATTACATTGGTGGAAAATTCATTGCTCCAACAGCTGGAAATTATTTTGATGTAATTTCTCCCATAGATGGTAAAGTATTTACTCAAGCGGCACATTCGACTAAAGAGGATTTGACTTTAGCAATTGATGCAGCCGATGAAGCATTTAAAACTTGGGGAAAAACTTCGGTAACAGAACGAAGCATAATTTTGAATAAAATTGCGCAGGTTATAGAGGATAATTTAGAGTATATAGCAACAGTAGAAACTATTGATAATGGCAAAGCAATACGAGAGACTCTTGCTGCTGATATTCCATTGGCCATAGACCACTTTAGATATTTTGCTGGGGTTATTCGTGCTGAAGAAAGTTCAATTAGTGAATTAGATGCTCAAACGGTATCCATAGCTTTAAGTGAGCCTTTGGGGGTTGTTGCTCAAATTATTCCTTGGAACTTTCCTATTTTGATGGCTGTTTGGAAATTAGCTCCTGCACTTGCAGCAGGAAATACGGTAGTTTTGAAACCTGCCGAAAGTACACCTATTTCTATAATGGTACTTATGGAATTAATTGGGGATTTATTGCCTCCTGGAGTTGTGAATATTGTGAATGGATTTGGAGCTGAGTTGGGAAGAGCATTGGTCACAAACAAAAAAGTTTCTAAAGCCGCATTTACAGGTTCAACTGCAACGGGGCGTTTGGTGATGCAGTATGCAACTGAAAACATTATCCCTGTAACTCTTGAACTTGGCGGGAAATCTCCAAATATTTTCTTCCCTTCCGTGGCTGATGCCGATGATGAATTTTTTGACAAGGCAGTAGAAGGTGCGGTGATGTTTGCCTTGAATCAAGGCGAAATTTGTACGTGTCCTTCTAGATTGCTAATTCACGAAGCTATTTATGATCGTTTTATTGCAAAAGTTATTGAAAGAACTGCTGCAATTAAATTAGGGCATCCGCTAGATAAATCGAGTATGATGGGAGCTCAAGCTTCTATTATTCAAAAAGAAAAAATCATATCTTATTTGAAATTAGGTAAGGAAGAAGGCGCTGAAGTTTTGATAGGAGGCGATGAGAACAAGCAAGAAGGAGAGCTTGAAAACGGATATTACATTCAGCCTACTATCTTTAAAGGGCATAATAAAATGCGCATTTTTCAAGAGGAAATATTTGGACCTGTTTTAGCGGTAACTACATTTAAAACTACCGAAGAAGCTATTGCCTTGGCTAATGATACTATGTATGGTTTAGGAGCAGGAGTGTGGACAAGAGATGCTCATGAAATTTACCAAGTTCCAAGAGCGATTAAAGCTGGACGTGTCTGGGTAAATCAATATCATGCGTATCCGGCAGGAGCGCCATTTGGAGGATACAAGCAATCAGGTATTGGTCGCGAAAACCACAAAATGATGTTAGGACACTATCGTCAAACTAAAAACATGCTGATTTCTTACGATAAAAATAAATTAGGCTTCTTTTAGTATAAATAGAATATTGATTATTGGTTAATCAAAAACCTGGCGTTTTGCTTTTGTAAACGTCAGGTTTTCTTACTTTAAATGAATGAATTATGATAAAGCGAATTACGGCTACTACAAGTGCTATTGAAATGATTACAATTTTGAAAGAAAAACACGGGGAACTAATGTTTTATCAAGCAGGAGGATGTTGTGAAGGGACACAACCTCAGTGTTTTGAAAAAGGAGGCTTCTACCTGCGAACAGGAGATGTATGCATTGGAACTATTGAGAATACTGAGTTTTGGGTTGATAATGATTTGTTCCAATACTGGAAACACGCTCATTTTACACTAGATTTAATTGATGGTTTTGGTGCTGGTGGGTTTTCCTTAGAAACTCCAATGAAAAAGACATTTCGAATTGAATACCGACTTTTTACCGCCGAAGAAACTCAAAATTTAGAACCTTTGCGGTTTATGGAATAAGCTAGTTTGCATATAACAATTGATATTGTTTTGGTGTTATTCCTTCATACTTTTTGAATAGGCGAGTGAAGTAATTAGCATCCTCAAAACCTGATAAATAGCATACTTCATTAATTTGAATGGTCTGGTTTTTTAGTAGTTGTTTCGCGCATTTTATCTTTTCGTTCAAAACAAATTCTATTGGACTCATTCCTAACTCTCTTTTAAATAATCGATAAAAAGAGGTGCTGCTCATACACGATTGTTCGCTGAGCTTTTTTAAACTCATATTGCCATTCAAATTTAATCGAATGTATTCTACTGCTTGCGCGATAGAGTTATTAGAGTCTTGAATTTTTCCTTCTTCAAAAGATTTTACGGTTTGAGTTTGAATAATCCGAATTAGCAATTCTTGTAACGTCAAATCTGCCAAAACATCTTTAGTGATTGCAGTACTCATACATTCTTTGACCAATTTGTTGATTGTCGTAGCTAATTCGATGTTATTATAGAAAAAATAGTTTTGATAGTTCAATTGCCAAAACTGATTACTTCCTTCTTTTGGGTAACGCTCATTCAAAAAATGTAAAGTTTCTTTGATTTTGCTTTGGTCAATTGCTAAAGCTAAACACTGCGTTGGATTGTTTTTGGAAGCATCTGGGAAGTCGATTTTCATTTCAACATTAGACGGAATTACTACTGTTTCGCCTGGTAAATAGTCAAAACTTGGGTCATCAAACAAGTGCATAATTTTTTTGCCACGAAGCATACTCGTTACAACCAAATCATTGAATTTTAAAGGAACCAATTGAGAAGATTCATAGGTTTCGAAAATGTTCAATTCGCAGTGATTCAGGGAATATACTGTTCTATTCTCCACTAAAGTTTTTAGCGACTTTTCATTCGTGAGACTAGGAGGAATCAATAAGGCTCGATTGGTTTTCATAGAAATGATTTCAAAAACAGAACTTTAAATTTAAGGAAAATAAGTTTTGAAATTTGAAACACACTAAAAAAAACTATTACAACAACTCCTCAATATGTTTTTTAATGTTGGAAGCAATCTTTGCTGTTGGCAAATCATTCGCATCAGAACCAAAAGGGTCCTCAATTTCTTCTGCAATCAATTCTAAACTAGCTAACACATAAAAAATAAAAACAACAACGGGAACTACATAATATCCTAAGCTAAAAACATAGCCAAAAGGCAAAGTAAGTACATAGATAAAAATGAATTTTTTTATAAATGCACTGTAAGAATAGGGGATAGGCGTGTTTTTGATGCGTTCGCAAGCACCACAGATATCTGTAAATGATTGGATTTCGTTATTTAGAATAATCAGTTGGTCACCAGTTATTTTTTTGGAAATATACAAATCATTGATTTTCTTAAAGAGCATTTGTGCTATTTGATTAGGACGGTGTCTATGATGGTCAATTTCTAAATCTACATCATCAAACAGTTGTTGTGCTGTTTCTTCGTCGTTGAGATGTTTTTGCAAAATAGAAGCATAACCCGGAATCATTTTTCTAAAAAACACTTTGTCCTTTTCGTCTTGCAAAATAGCCGATAATTTAATAGCTAGGTTTCTACTATTGTTTACTAAACCGCCCCACATTTTTCGACCTTCCCACCATCTATCATAGGCTGTATTGGTTCGGTATGCTAGTAACAACGATATTACGAATCCCAGCATACTGTGCATCATTGAGATGTTTTTGACGTGACTATCATCGGGTAAATGCCAATATTCAATTTCTAAATATCCTATCGCTGCCGAATAAGCACCAATCAAAAACATAATAGGCGCTAGTTTTCTAAAAGTATCACCTTTACTAAAGAAAAATATAAATTGAATCCAATCTTTTGGGTTATAGGAGGTCATTGTGGTAGAATGAAAAATTAATACGAAATGTTTCCAGCTAACTCTTTTAGCGCAATTTCAGATAATTTCGCTTGGTATTGTGCATTGCTATTTCTAACTCTTGCATTTACATAATTCAATTGAGCGGCTCTAAATTCGATGGTAGTTATGGTACCAATTTTTAGCTTATCAATTGTAATAGCAAGATTTTGTTTGGCAATCGCTTCGTTATTTTGCTCCAAATTAATCAATTCTAAATTGGTCAAATAGGTTTGATAAAACGTAGACAATTGCGATTCCAATACTTGAGATTGCTGCTCGATGGCTAGTTTTGTATTTTCTAACTCATATTTGGCTATTTTTTCATTTCTATTTTGAGCAAAACCATCAAAAATATTTAAGGTTGCTGAAAAACCGTAATTGAATCCTCTAGCAGAAGATTCTCTAGTAAATCCTAAACTCGATTCGGTATTTTGAAAATTGTAACCAGTATTCAAACTCACTACAGGATATCTAGCGGCTTTGACTTGTTTGAGTTGCAATTCCGAAACATTTTTGGCAATAATTTGGGTTTGTAATTGTGGATTTTGCTGTTTAGCTAGTTCAATTAATTGAGGTAAAACCAGAGAATTATCCACTTTGATATCATTCAAAACCGTAAATTCTTTCTTGACATCTCTAGCCAGAATTTGATTCAATTTAATTTTGGTATTGGCATACAATTCTTTTTGTCGCAATAAGGTTACTTTATCGGTATTTAAATCTACCTGAGCATTCAAAACCTCTAATTTTGAGGCTTTCCCAATTTTGAATCGATTTTCAGCCAATTGTAATCGCTGCGATGAAATCAGTATGGTACTATCAATGGCAATCAACTGCTGTTGTTGTTGCACCAAATCAAAATACGTAGCATTTACTTCGGCAATTTTCAGCAAAATCGTTTGTTTTAATCTTGTTTCGCCTAACTTTTGCAATTCCTTTAATTGATCGTATCTCGCAAACATTCTCAGACCATCAAAAATGGTCCAATCCAAACTCACACCATAATTCAAACTGTTGTTTTTGGCATTTTTCAAAGAATTTACCTGACCCGTTTGCAAGGTTTGAGAACTGTTTTGAACCCTATTATTGTCCACCACCGAACCCGTTATCGTAGGCAACATCCCAGCATTTCCCTCAGACATATTGACTTTGTCTATGTTCAGGTTATTACTCGCAATTTTTATTTCGAAGTTATTCTCCAAGGCTATTGCCACCGCGTCTTTTATAGTCAATACTTCTTGAGCATTTCCTAAAACACTGCCAAGCAATACCAAAAAAGCAATTATATTTTTTTTCATTTCTTCTTTTCAACTACCAATTAAATTCTAATTTTCTATTTAAGGAGCACCACATTTGTTTTCAAAACACGAGTTGTCCCGCTATCCGCTATATCTTTTTTTATTTTTGAAAAGAAAAATAAAAAAAGGATGCCGCTGCACACGAGCGAAGCGAACTGGCGAAGCAATCGGGGCTAGACTACACCTTTCATTTTCATAAAACGTTGTCAAAATTATTTCGATTCGGCTTCGTATTCTGCAATATGGTCAAATTCAGGATAATGTTTTCTGGCTTTAGACCACATCAAATACAACGCTGGAATTACAAATAAAGTCAACACCAATGAAAAAATGGTTCCACCAACAATCACGACTCCCATACCAATTCTACTAGTTGAAGCTGCTCCAAGTGACAAAGCAATTGGCAACGCTCCTAACGAAATCGCTAAACTCGTCATTAAAATAGGACGCAAACGCGCTTCAGAAGCTTCCATAATCGCTTCAAATTTCGGTTTGCCTTGTTCTCGTAATTGATTCGCAAATTCTACAATCAAAATACCGTTTTTGGTCACCAACCCAATCAACATTACGGTTCCAATCTGACTGAAAATATTCCAAGTTTGATTAAACAACCACAATGAAAATAGAGCTCCAGCTACCGCCATCGGAACAGTCAAAATGATAATAAACGGGTCAATAAAACTTTCAAATTGTGCAGCCAAAATCAAAAAAATCAAGACTAAAGCCAATCCAAAAGCAAAGGAAGTATTTGAACTACTTTCCACAAAATCTCGAGATTCTCCACCTAAGTCAGTCGTAAACGTATCGTCCAAAACTTTGGCTTTGATTCTATTCATAGCTTCAATTCCTTCTCCCAAACTTTTGCCTGGCGCTAATCCCGCCGAAACAGTGGCCGACATATAACGGTTGTTGTGATACAATTGCGGTGGATTACTTTGTTCTTGAATGGTCACCACATTGTCCATCTGAATCAATTCTCCTTTGTTGTTTTTGACAAACATAGAAGCAATATCAAGTGGTTTTGTACGGTCTTCTTGGTTGAATTGACCAATGACTTGGTATTGTTTTCCGTTTTGCATAAAATAACCAAAACGTTGTCCGCTCAACGAAAGTTGCAAGGTTTGTGCAATATCCAAAACCGAAATTCCTAAGCTTTCTGCTTTTTCTCTATCGATGGTAACGGTGACTTCAGGTTTGTTGAATTTTAGATTCACATCCGTAATCGCAAAAGTAGAATCTTTAGCAGCTTCTTCCATAAATAATGGAATTTTCTCTTCTAATTTTTTAAAGTTTGGCGCCTGAATAATGTATTGAATAGGCAATCCTCCACGACGGTTCACTGCAATGGTTGGTTGCTCAATCACCGCTGTTTTCGCTTCAGGGAACTGTTTGGTGATTTTGGTTAATTGTTCTGCAATTTCCTTTTGAGAACGCTTCCTTTCTTCTGGTGCTTTCAAGGCAATACGAACACGTCCGCTGTTTACCGTAGAGGCTCCAAAACCAGGTGATGTTATGATAAGCGAAACATTTTTCTCTGGAATGGAATCGTCAATAATTTTAGAGACTTCCTGCATAAAACGGTCCGTATATTCATAAGAAGCGCCTTCTGGAGTAGTCATTGACATTACAATGGCACTTCTGTCATCATAAGGAGCTGTTTCTTTTTTCAAAAGCGAAAAGAAAAGGTAAATCAATCCAAAACAAACAATTAGAATAGGGAAACTCAACCATTTCTTTTTCATAAAACGGCCTAAGGATTCCGCATAGTTGCTGTTTAATTTTTCAAAATAAGGTTCGGTCATCAAATAGAATTTGGATTTCTTTTGAACCCCACCTTTCATTAAATAGGCATTTAGCATTGGGGTCAAAGTCAAAGAAACAAAAGCTGAAATTAATACAGCTGCACCAATGACCACTCCAAACTCCCTAAACAATCGTCCTACAAAGCCTTCCAAAAATATTACAGGAAGAAAAACGGCAGCCAACGTAATCGAAATTGAAATTACCGCAAAGAAGATTTCATTCGACCCTTTTATTGCTGCTTCAATAGGCGACATTCCTTCTTCTACCTTTTTGAAAATATTTTCGGTTACCACAATTCCATCATCTACTACTAATCCTGTGGCCAACACAATCGCCAACAACGTCAATACATTAATCGAAAATCCAAAAAGCCACATAATAAAGAATGTTGCAATTAAGGAAACGGGAATATCAATCAACGGACGGAAGGCAATAGCCCAATCTCTAAAGAACAAGTAAATAATTAAGATTACCAGAATGATTGAAATACCAAGGGTTTCAGCTACTTCAACTACCGATTTTTTTACGAAAATCGTACTGTCAATGGCAATGTTTAATTTGATATCCTTTGGTAAATCTTTTTGCAAAGAATTGTAGACTTTATAAAACTCTTTTGAAATATCTAAATAATTGGCTCCTGGTAGCGGAACTATCGCTACACCCAATAACGGAAGCCCAGATTGACTCATTTTGGTCTCTAAATTTTCAGCGCCTAGTTCGGCATTTCCAATATCGCTAAAACGAACAATTCTATCGCCTTCACTTCGAATGATGATGTTGTTGAATTCTTCAGGTTTAGTTAGGTTTCCAACTGTTTTTACGGTCAAATCAGTATTGCTTCCTGTTAATTTTCCTGAAGGTAATTCTACATTTTGTTTATTTAATGCCGTACGAACTTCAGCTACAGTACACCCATAAGCTGCTAATTTTACTGGGTCAATCCACAAACGCATAGCGTATCTTTTTTGTCCCCAAATTTGAACGCCACTTACGCCAGGAATCGTTTCTAGACGTTGCGCAATTACATTTTCGGCAAAATCACTTAATTCTAATGCGTCTCTAGAATCACTTTGTACCGTCATAGAAATAATGGATTCCCCATTGGCATCCGCTTTAGAAACTACAGGAGGAGCATCTATATCTTGTGGTAAACTACGAACGGCTTGTGATACTTTATCACGAACATCATTTGCAGCTTCCTCTAAATCTTTGTTCAAATCAAATTCAATAGTAATGTTACTACTTCCTTGAATACTCGAAGAAGTAACATTTCGAATCCCATCTATAGAGTTTATGGCTTTTTCTAAAGGTTCAGTAATTTGAGATTCGATAATATCTGAATTCGCTCCAGTATAATTCGTTCTCACCGAAACTTGAGCAGGGTCGATAGAAGGAAATTCTCGAACTCCCAGAAAAGTGTAACCAATGGCTCCAAACAAAATGATAGTTAAATTCAAAACTATCGTTAGAACAGGTCTTTTTATGCTTATGGTGGATAAACTCATTTTTTTCTTTTTCTATTTAAGTCCTTAGTCTTTAGTTCTTGGTTTTAATCTTCAGTTGTTTATGACTAATCACTAATGACTAGCTACTAATTACTAAAAACACTACTTAATTTTAACTTTTACAGGTGTTTCATCTTTCAAAGCCATTACGCCTGTGGTCAGTAAAGTATCTCCAGCTTTTAATCCTGAAAGAATCAAGATGGAAGCATCTGTTCTGGTAGAAGCTTCTACTTTTACTTCTTTTGCCATTCCTTTTTCGGAAATGAACACTTTTTTACCATTTTGAATCGGAACTATTGCCTCCGTAGGGACAATAATTGCATCGTTAATGACATCTAATGGTAATTCGACATTAGCAAAAGTCCCAGGGAAAAGCTTTCCTTCTTTATTATCGGCTATGGCTCTAACTTGTAAAGTTCGGGTTGCAGTGGCCACTTCAGGTTCGATAGCATAAACAACACCGTGGTATTTTTGAGTGGTACCAGAAACGGAAAAAGTGATGTTGGTATTTAACTTGATTTGTGAAGCATATTTTTCTGGAACTGAAAAGGTAATTTTTAATTTTCCGATATTAACCAAATTCGCAACTAGAGTAGTAGGTGTAATGTAGGTTCCAGGAGAGATGGAACGTAATCCTATTTTACCAGAAAAAGGAGCTCTTACTGATGTTTTTGCAATTTGAGCTCTAATTAATTGCACTTGAGCCTGGGTTGATTTGTGCTCGGCTCTAGCGACATCATATTCTTCTTGGCTGATGGCTTCTTTTTGCAAAAGCAATTTAGCTCTTCTAGCATTTTCTGCGGCTAGACCTTCTTTAGTTGTTGCTTGAATGAGTTGGGCTTTTAATTCTTGGTCGTTGACTTTGAATAAAACTTGACCTTTGTTTACAAAACTTCCTTCTTGAAACGAAATGGCTTCTACAATACCAGAAACTTCACTTCTAATTTCAACTTGTTCATTGGCTTCGATAGAACCTGAAAGCGATAAATTGTTTTTAAAAACTTGGGTTTTAATAACGATTCCACTTACGTTCATCGGTTTGTCTTTTCCTCCTTTGTCTTTTGAATCGCCTCCTTTTTTAGAATTAGAAACTACTCTGTAGGCTATAAAACCTCCAATGATAAGAACTAAAAGCGTGTAAACAAGGTTTTTTATTTTCATAAGGTTATTTATTTTTTTTGGTAATTCTTTGGGTGTGGAAAGCAGTTTGTTTTTAACCTTCTAAAGTAAGATAAATTGAATTTTAAACTTGCTTTTTTATTAATTAATAAGATGAGACATCATAAATAATCAATGGTTTAATTGGTTTTTAAAAAAAGTTCAAAAACAAAAGTAAAGCATTTGTAAGAAAGCGATAATAAGAAAAAATAATTTAACATTTGTACATACAAATTAATAAAACAACTTGGAATCGTTTCGTTTTAAATCATAAATTCTTAAAAACAAAGAGAATTTAATAATAGATTTAACTAATATAGTTCCAAATATTTTTTTTCTTGGTAAGTTCCATAAAAACCATTCTAAGGATGTTATTTTCTGGTTTTTGCATAGAAGGGTCGTCATTCAATACTTTGAAAGCGTAATTTCTAGCCAAAAGCAATATGTCTTTGTCTTTGACCAAATCCGCAATTTGAAGGTTTAAAACGCCGCTTTGTTGGGTTCCCATTATATCTCCTGGTCCGCGTAATTTCAAGTCTACTTCGGCAATTTCAAATCCGTCGTTGCTATTGACCATAGTTTCCATTCTGATTTTACTATCGCTGGTCAGTTTGTAAGAAGTCATCAAGATGCAATAACTTTGGTCAGCTCCACGTCCCACACGACCACGCAATTGATGGAGTTGAGAGAGTCCAAAGCGTTCGGCACTTTCAATAATCATTACACTGGCATTCGGCACATTGACACCAACTTCAATTACAGTAGTGGCTACCATAATATTCGTTTTTCCTTCAGCAAAGCGTTTCATTTCGGCATCTTTTTCTGCGGGTTTCATTTTTCCGTGCAAAATCGAAATGGAATAGTCGGGTAGGGGGAAGTCTCTAGAAATACTCTCGTAACCATCCATCAAATCTTTGAAATCCATTTTTTCGGATTCCTGAATTAAAGGATACACAATATAAATTTGTCGTCCCAAAGCGATTTCATCACGAATGAATTTCCAAACTTTCAAACGGTTGGAGTCAAAACGATGTACAGTTTGAATGGGTTTTCGACCAGGAGGTAATTCATCAATAACCGAAACATCTAAATCGCCATACAAACTCATCGCCAAAGTTCTAGGAATAGGTGTAGCGGTCATCACTAACACGTGTGGAGGAATAGGCGCCCCTCCAACCTCCCCAGAAGGGAGGCTTTTCAAGATGGTGTTTATTTTATGGATTACTTGGTCAATGTTGGTAATGATTTCTTCATTAGTAAAACGGATCACTTTAAAACCAATTTCATTTAGAATTTGTGTTCTTAGTTCATCAGCTTCTTTTTGTTCTGAAGCATTGTGATATCCACCATCTACTTCAATGATTAGATTTTTTTCTAAACAAATAAAATCAGCAATAAACATATCGATTATATGTTGTCTTCTGAATTTATGGTTTAGATTTTTATTTCTTAAACATTCCCATAAAATAGCTTCAGCTTGGGTGCTTTGCCCTTTGTTTTTATTTTTTAAATCTTTTAATAAGGCATAGGTTGATGGTCGTGCCGTTTGATATTTTTTAAGTATGCTATTAGCTTCCTTCCTTTGGAAGGACTGAGGAAGGCTTCCTTTCATCCACAATTTAGACCTTTGTTCTACTCCAAAACGATGTTGCTCGTCGATTACAGCTAGGCCTAAATTTTGAAACTGCACTTTGTCTTCCAATAGCGCGTGAGTACCGATTAAGATTTGTAAACTTCCATTTTCGAGTTCTTCGTGAATGATTTTACGTGCTGCAGTTTTGGTAGAACCTGTTAGGATTTTAATGTTGATATTTAAGGTAGTGGCAAATTCTGAAAGTCCGATAAAATGTTGATTGGCCAAAATCTCTGTGGGAGCCATCAAACAAGCCTGAAAACCATTGTCTAAAGCCAAAAGCATACTCATAAAAGCTACAATCGTTTTGCCAGAACCCACATCTCCTTGCAACAAACGGTTCATTTGGGCATTGCTACCCATATCGGTTCGGATTTCTTTGATTACTCTTTTTTGTGCATTCGTCAAATCGAATGGCAGGTGATTTTGATAAAAATCGTTGAACAATTCTCCTACTTTTGAAAAGGGATGACCTTTGATTTTGTGTTTGCGAATCAAATTTTTGGTTATCAATTGCAACTGAATGTAGAATAACTCTTCAAACTTCAGACGGAATTGCGCTTTGGCTAGGGCTTCACTACTTTTTGGAAAGTGAATATTGAATAATGCAGCATTCTTTGGAATCAATTTCAATTCTTCAAGCAAATATTTCGGTAAAGTCTCGGTAAACAAGGCCTGTGTTTCCAAAAACAATTGCTGCATCATTTTGTTGATGACTCTGTTGCTAATCCCTCTGTTGGTCAAAGTTTCGGTAGATGGATACACGGGTTGCATAGCCGAACGCAAGCTTTGTTGGTGTTCAGCCAGTAACTCAATCTCAGGATGCGCTATACTGAACTGACTGCCGTATTGGGTACATTTCCCAAAAACAACACACATTTCATTGAGTTTTAAGCTCTCCTTAATCCATTTGTGACCTTGGAACCAATTCAAATCCATTTGTCCAGTCTCGTCAACGAAAGTAGCCACCAAACGTTTTTGATTTTTACCAAACTCCACCGTTTTGATGTGGATGATTTTACCAACAATCTGTACCTCGGCGGTGGTGCCTTGCAATTCATTGATTTTGTAATAACGTGTACGGTCAATGTAGCGATTGGGGTAAAAATTGACCAAATCTCCATACTTATGAATCCCTAATTCTTTGCGAAGCAATGTCCCACGAGTGGGACCAACGCCTTTTAAATATTCTATGGGAGTTTCTAGGAGGTTATTGGACATTTTTGAGTTGTTGTTTTTGATAAATTTTACGTTTACTCATTTAGGATTTCGCGTATCCGTTGTAGCTGTTCTTAAAAATATTTCTTAATTAGAATAGTACCATCATTCTTAAGGTTATACATTGTCGATTGTAAAATTTAACCCGTTGGGTGAAATTATTTTTTACCACATAGAATCATAGAATTTGTAG
>ERZ650302.642-NODE-642-length-19490-cov-7.486545_pt1 | contig 19490 bp, 20 predicted proteins | sample MGYA00376238_ERZ650302 | MGnify/ENA primary metagenome ERZ650302 (study PRJEB26733, sample SAMN07839298) | wastewater metagenome | biome: urban; feature: wastewater treatment plant; material: waste water | place: USA: North Carolina | collected 2016-04-28 ... | reverse complement strand
GATTTCCTCGTTGGGACTTGCGCGAATATTGCACAATATGCGATGCTCACCCACATGATCGCTCAAGTGACCGGTTGTGTTGCAGAGCGTTTGGTATGGTTTGGTTCTAACGTACACATCTACGATAACCAGATCGAATTGGCAATGGATCATCTCCAGCGTCTGCCTCTGCGTAACACTGTTCGTGTTGCTTTGAATAAGGATATCACTGACATTGATGAGTTCAAACCAGAAGATATTAAGATCACTGGTTATGAGAACTTCCTTCCTCCTATTAAATATCCTGTAGCAGTATGACGAACCATACAAGGAGTTAAAATGAAAATCGTAGATGTTGAAAGTGAACTGTGTACACCTGTAAAACATAGTGTTGGTCAAACTATACAGCTCTCCAATGATGTTATCTATTACGAAGAACAGTTGAAGATTATCGCATCTGAGATTGCTGAAGCTAAGGCACTCGATAAGATGTCTCGTTTCACCAAGGCTGCGAAGGTCAAGGAACTCTTAGGCGTAATTAAGGATCATCGAAAGATTATCCAAGGCTATGTCAATAAACATCATGAAGCAGCCAAGAGGAATGAAATCCTCTCTCGTGGTGAGTTGTTCAATTCTTTCGTGAAAGATACCAGTACAGTTTCAGATATGAAGCTGGCTTTGTTCAAAGAGTTACGCAAGTATTGTGCTGACTCTGGCTACATGGGTAAGCGGTAATAAAAAAGTTTCAATCCTATATCATGGTTGTAGAGTTTAGACTGCTATAAACTTTTAACCGTACTTTTAAGGAGTAGATATGGGATCGTTCTTTTATGATCCATACACTGAGTTTGATTTTGGGAATCTCGGTTTCCCAGATGAGATCTCAGTGATGGTGAACAGAATGGTGAGGGAGTATCGTGAGAACGATAAACTTCTTTTCATCAAGACTAAATTTCAACAAAGCACTGGACTGCAACTGTTGAAATTCAATAGCCCAACGAACATCAACACGGTGATCATGGTCTTCAAAAAGACTGATGTCGACAGTGTCGATCTCAGCAATGTGGAAGTTATCGTTAAGTCTGATCAACAGCCTTCGTATAACAACTTCACAAAACCTCGTAAGAAGATCGTAAAGAAGAACTTCGACTTGAGGACAGAACTCTCTGAATGTATCGAATACATCAAGCCATTCCTATGGATTGATGGTAATGAAAAATACGAGGAGTTCGTCTTCAATTGTAAGATTGGTATTGATAGTTTCAAGCCTGATAGTAAATTCCTTGTTGCTGCAAGGATTGCGGGCTACGAGATCATCGACCAAAATACAATTGAACTCCAGTTGAAGGGTGATTACAAAACATGGTACTACAGAGTGGATGCACGAAAAGTAACAGCTTTTGCTATGATCACCGATCTTGTAGGTATGTTGTTAGTCATCAGTCCAGATGGTGGCTACAAAGTGGTTGGACGTATGCTCGAAAAGCGTCTCAACTTGATTTAATATTATGGAGTAGGGCAGTCTATGCTGTCCTACTCTGTAATTTATTTTTTGTGAGGTTTGATATGGTAAAGGCAGTCGCTGATAAAACGAAGAAGGCTGCTACTAAAGTAGCAGTGAAGAAAGCTCCCGCAAAGAAGACGGTAGCGCCGGTTAAAGTTGTTAAACCTGTTAAGGCAGTGAAAGCTGTCAAGACTGTTAGTAAACAACCCAAAGAGCATTCGATAACAGTACCTGATCTATCAGTTCCAATGGGGCTGGCTAGAGAAGCACTGGCATCGATATGATCCTAATAAGGAAAGGGTAGTTTACTACCCTCTTCTTTATGTTGGAAGATTTTGTTTTGAGAACTATGTGGATCTTTGACTTAGTCATAACACATGTTTGGTTGATCAAAGTAATGTGGGTCTCAATAACACTTACCACCATAGTTCTCTTCATCTACCATCTGCAATCTTATTATGAACTAGACTTCTTTATGGAGCATGTCGATGTTCTAGGTGAGTTCAGTATGGCAAGCTACAAGATATTCATGGTACTGTTTGCTATCGTTCCGATATTAGGCGGTATGGTTATTATTTGGTCTGTGGCTGAGGGACTAGATAGTCGTAAATTCTTAGCTAGGTTTGGTTGTCCTTAACGACCCATCATCATTGAAAAAAGGTAAGATATGTCTGATCAAAAAGAAATCGTAATGGTCACTGACCGTGAGAAGTTTATCGCTTCTACCAAAACAAAGAAGATCACCACCTTGTCTGGTGTTGAAAAGAACGTCTACGAATTGCCTAGCGGTGAATTCCAACATCTCTATTTCTCTGGCTACAAGCGTCCAGAGTGCGAGAAGAACTACGATTTCATCCAGATGATCCCATACATCATCTTGCGTGACATCGACCGTGATACTGGTGCTGTCAAGTATCTTACCTATAAGCGTGGTAAGAAGGGTGCAGAGAACAAGCTGCACGATAAGTTCTCGGTAGGTGTGGGTGGCCACATCGCTGTGAACCACTACGTTGATCCATCGCTCAAGTCTGATCACGTCTACATTCAACATTATGCTGTTCCAGCAAAGATTGTTGTTTCTGAATTGGTTAAGGAGATTCAAGAAGAGACTGGTTTCAACATGTTTGATCAGTTTACTTTTGAAGAACTCGATCACATTGTCATGAAGGCATCACCTTTCTATCTTGACGAAGGACCAGAGAGTGTGAACAGCTATCACTTCGCACTGCCTATTGCAATCAATGTTCACAACTTTGCTGATGCTTTCATCTCCAATGAACCTGGTGTCATCGAGAAGCTTTCCTGGAAGACTCCAGAAGAGCTGAAGGCTTTGGCTGACGCAGGGGCGCTCGAAGCTTGGACTGATATCGTTCTGAAGAACTTTATCCCTCCGGTCATCACTGCTGAGTTTTATGAACAAGCCACTGGTAAAAAACCTATTCAGGATTATATTCTGCGTGCCAATTGTTCTAAGGCCGGTACGGTGATGCATCATTCCTGTGGATGGTGTGTGAAGAACAATGTTCCTAACACATTTGGTTCTGCTGCCCGCTGGCAGAACATCAATGAAAAGTCTGAGTAACTGATATAAGGGGAGTGCTTAGGCACTCCTTTTATGCCGGAGGTATCATGATCACTGCAAAAAAACTAGCATTTGAAAAGAAGAATTTGAGTAGTGAAGAATACCACGCAAGGCTACTCCAGAAAATCAACAATGTAATTGGTGTTAAGCACATCTTTACAACTAGGATAAATTACCAAGTTGTTGATGAAACAACTATTCTCGTTGATCTGCCATTAATCTTCATTGATTTTAATTGGCATTCTGTTTTCAATAGCAAAGTGTCTGAGCTTAAGGATGAGGAAATTGTACTACCTTTCCCGGATTGCATCTTTAAGATATCGTATATGGATAAACAACCAGTTATCCATGCTCGCCAAAGTAGTGAAACATTTAAAATTACTCTGGACATTCTATCAGATGACACCGAACTAGATGTTGCAGAGATCAAGCAACACATCTTGGCTGCTTGTTTATCTATAGAGTTAAATTTAGTAACCCTGCCTCCTACTGCTAAAATTAACTTGAATATAAAAAAGAAGCTTGAGTTCAAAGGTATCTCCTACGTCTTACTTCCTGTTAGAAAGACAACTAAAACCCAATCCCAGTCTCAGTCTACTAGTACAAATACTGGGACAAAACAAAGACTCCATATTAGGCGAGGCCATTGGAGAACGGTACGTGGGATTAAGAAACGCATCAAGTGGTATATCGCTGGCGATATTACTCTTGGTATCATCATCAAAGATTACAAGTTAGACTAGGGAACAATATGACATTCAATGCAGACAAACTTCATATCCGTCCAGACGGCACCGTTACTGTGGATCTAACCAGCCCACAGGAGAGTGGTCTGGGTATCATTATCGGTAAGATGTACTACAATACACAAATCGCTGAGCTTCTTGGTGACATGTGTTCAGGTTACCCCCATAATGGTGGTAGCCATACTTTACGTCTTCGTGGTAACTACCAAGATGTGATTGCTGGTATTGAGTTGATCCGAGACAGTACACCAGTATATCCTCATGTGGCCGTCACAGCGGCTAAGATGGATCTGACCATGCTCTGTAGCCAGATCCGAATGTCAGTAGAAAGTAAAAAATAAAAAGGTTACGTCGAAACCCCATAATGTGTAAGACCACGATCCTTACATTCCAGTAACCGTTAGTCAATTTCTTTTCATCAACCTTTTTAAGGAATTCTCCATGTCGACTGAAAACAACGCTCCTGAGCAAGACAACGTTCACTCCATCAATTTCTCCAATACCGATCTCTCCGTGGATCAGATCATTGAAGTGCGCCCTGGTACGAACATCGATGAAGTCCTCACCGGTCTGAATTCTGGTGAACTGGGTACGACACTGAATCATGGCGGCGATGAAGAGCCATGGATCACTGACAACGAAGGCACTAAGGTTGCCAAGATCCTGGAGCAAAGTGTGCAAGTCACTGGCGCTGGTTTCAAGGATTTCAATCAACCTGCTGAATAAGCATTGAAGCAAATACTAGGCTACCTACGGGTAGCCTATTTATGCCGCCTTTTTTATTTTGCCCAAAATAGTCCAAATAAAAACATTTCAAACATATATAGTTAATGGGAGCTTTGAGTAATTAAAGTTCTTCTTCTATCATTTTTCCACACTTCTAAAGGAAACCAAATCATGGCAGTTCAAAAGAATTCCCAACAATCCACCAACGATTTCGGCGCGCTGGGGGATCTCATCAAGTCTCAACAAGCCGGAGCAACCACTCACCAAAAGGAGGGCAACATGCCTAATTCCAAAAAGACCGCGGCTGCTGCCGCTTCCGATGAAACCACGCTGACCCCCGAGATGATTCTCGAAAAGGCCAAGAACGATGGTTACGACATCACTCAACCCCATCCTTTGGTCGGCGAGTTCGTCTCGGCCTTGAACCCCTATGGCCCCAATCTCGCTGAAGACGGCAGCCGTTGGGTTCTGACCCTGGCCTCGAATGACCGCGAAAATCCGATGCCTATCCACGACTTCATCGTGGAAAGCTACCGTGATCCATCCAAGTTCAACATGCACATCGCCAACAACCAAGGTGCTCGCAATGCTTATGTGCTCAAGAAGATCCATGAACTGGTTCAGCAGGCAAACGTGGTGGCCACTGAAAATCGCAACCTCAAGGAAGAAGTCAACCGCCTGAACGCTGAACTCCAACGGCGCCCAGCTCCGGCAACAGCCAGCGAAGACTTCTCCAATGTGTTCGAAGAAGCGATGGAACATCTCAAGGCCGGAGTGGTCAGCGACATCAACGAAGCCAAAGCAACCAACGTAGCGCCCATCAATGTGATCGGGCGGCGTCCTACCAAACCTGTGACAACCGTTCCTGAAAAGGTAAAACTGATGACGGTTCGCGTCGAAGAGCCTGACTTCTGGGAATCGGCAGCCAAGGCTGCGGTCGTCGGTGTGGTAACCGCCGGTGCCGTCTACGGTACTATCAAGGCGCTTGAGTACTTCTTCGGAGATGACGAGTAACCTCCCGGTGCACTCTGATACAGTGCATCTTCACAGCAGGGATCGGTGGTGCACCACCACTCCCTGCTCTTTTTATACCAAGACGGCATAAGAGGAGTACCTTCGGGTACTCCTCTATGTGCTTTCTTTTTTTTGTTTGGCCGTCATAATCGGCCACCTCAATAGCAACCGGTTAAGATCACTACTAAGGCAGAATATCCAAGCAACCAATAAATCAATCACTTAGACACTCATTTAAGACTCATATTATTAAAATAGGAATCTTGGTACTTCTACATCCGATTCCGATAACATAGCAGCGCTAGTAGTCTTAACAGAGAGGAATTCAGATTTACTAATTTCCTCAATATCTTGGACTCCGTCTTGTGTACTGGTCTTATAACGATAGAAACCTTTCTTGAGATGAATACCCTTAGCTAGTTTCAAGCCATCAGGTGAATCAACTTCGAGGACCAAAGTACAGAGTTCGATTGGCATCTTGTCAGTACGAGGGATAAAGGTTACAAACTCCCCCACTACACGACCTATACATGTAGCAGGAAAGACCCTTGTCATTTCATTATAAGTCACTAACCAATGCTCATTAGTAAACGATGCATCATAAACTAATTTGTTGTTTGGTCTCAAGCAAGCTCTAAAAGGAATACGGTGAATATAGAATCCACCTTTATAATCCGCTTTGAGACCTTTAGCTTTATTCTTACTGGGTTGGGTATTAGCCATCAAGTAAGGGCCGCTGGCATAACCGTTCCATGCATTATTAAGTGTATCGGCAACATGTACTCTAGGTACAGTATTGTCTTCAGTCATTGCAGCCCTACGACTAATGTTGGGTACAAACTCACTGAACTTCCCAAAGGAGATATGGTAGAAGAATTCCGACCCTAACTCATCTGGGGTAATGATTGAAGTATTCTTTTGGACACCGCTAGACATTAATCTAACGGCATCCTTAAGCTCTTCAATGTCTATATCGTAGTTAGACATTAAACCATACTTTCTTCTTTAGCTTCTGTATATTGATCCCAGTTCTCATCCGCAGTCATTTCTCCCAATGGCGTGCCACCAACTTTCAACATAGAAGAATCAGGTTTATTGAGATCATCCAAGATGACACCCTTGCGAACAAATTTATAAACACGATACTTATCGTCTTCATCGACTTGTTCAATACGACGCAGTTTTCCACCTTGAACTGTAAAGTAAGCTTCGTTCTTACCTTTGAGTCGCTCAATATGGAAGAAAAGCTCTCCGTCAATAACCTGATCAATCTGCTTAGAGTCAGCAGTATAACCACCACCCGGCAAACGCTTCACAAAGTCATTATAACCGTCACGCATCAAACCTTTAGCTTCGGTTGATAGCTGATGTGGAGTAATGAAAAGAATTCCCTTGGATGCCATAAACGCTTTGATACGTTCAAATAGATTTCTTACATCCTGTCCAGTTGCACCTTGAGTACAGCCTTCTTTACTGATCTTGGTCAAGTAATCGACCATGACCATTTGGACTTCGTAACCTTCAGCCTCATACTTAAGAACCAGATTACAGATATCTTTGTAAGTCCAATCACTAGGATTGACAAACAACAGCTTAACATGGAAACCAGTTGCAGAGAGTTTATTGGTGACATATTCTGTCATCACTCCAATATCCATCTCGGCTAGATCCTTCTTACTGAGAACCTTACCAGTTTCATTCTCCCACATGTTCTTGTAGAGATACTGGAAGTTCAAGACCAAGCTGTCTTCGAACGAGATCCGAAGCAGTAGTGGTTTTTTCTTTGGGTCTTTCAGTGTCGGTGTGTTATACATGCAGATTTGTTTGAAGATAGTCAAACTAAAACCTGTCTTGTAATTGTGCTGAAGTCCATACAGACCCCATTGTTCACCCAGACGGAACTTACCACCAATCATTCCATTGATACCTTGGAATCCAGTAATGAAGCCACCACCCCCTTCATTCTCTTCCTTGATACTAGCATAAACGCGATTGATCGATTCCTTGTCGCTGATATCGACTTCATCAATAATGGCTGAATCTCGTTCTTGGCCAACAACTTGAAATGGCTCAAGTTCAGCGATCATGGTGTTGATCCACTTATTGATATTCTTGATGCTACTTCGTTTGAACTTGAATTCAGAGAAACGCTTAGATAGAACCTCTTCAATCTTACCGTGCTTGAAGTGTGTTGCAATTGCAGTACGGATGTTAATCACCGTAAGCTTGTTCTCATCTTCTGTCATCTCAGGTTCAATACCTGATTGAAGCGATTCGTATGTAGATTCATCAGCACCACAATTGACTTGTAGCTGCTGAAGAAGAATATCTTTTTGATATTTGTGTGACTTATCGTGGTTCACCATCTCTGTTGCCGTGGCTTTAAGAGCGTTGATGATTTCCAGATCCTTAGTGATACCAATACTGACTTCTGGTGTCTTAATTGCCTCAATTACTTTTCTTACTAGGTCTTTAGTGCTGTCTTCTTCCATATTGAGAAGACTCTCACGGTACATCAATGTAATGGATTTTACCAACAAAAGAAGGTCGTTCATTTCTTAACTCTTTCTATCAAAATCTTATCACTTGATTTGATGGGTCTCTAAGAAATTAATTTATCTAATAATGTGTAGCTGGTTCACCTTTAAACTGCTACAAATATGTTGCTTTTAGGTAGTAGATTGTCAATATTTAACTCTCTATTTCTATAGCTAAATATGTATGTATATTGTAACGATCTACGGTAAATAAAGAGTAGGAGTATTTTGTGAAACAAAAGCACTTAATTTTGGTTCCGTTCTGGATCGAGAAAGTCCTCAAAAGAAGTAATCTATCCTTAACAGAGTCACTTAACTATTCTAAGTTACTTGGATTATTATCGCTTTCCGATCTAAGCGCCTTTTTAAAATTTCAGAACTGCGATAATTACAGTATCACATCAGGTGAAAACATTGCTTTGTTAAGCAGTTGGGAACGATCTTGTCAAAACGACGAAAGGGTAGAACTGGATTCTACTGTAGTCCCTCTGTCATGCGAAGAAGAAGCTACAGCTTATATCAAGGAGAGTTTCCTAGCAAACCAATCCGCAAAAGATACTGTACCTTTTAAAGTTGTAGATCTCGATAGAGAACACTACGGTGTCGTTATATACCCTGGTTTTACAGAGTATATTTTGACTAATAGTAATAAGGTGACCTTCATTGAGGCTCTTCTTGAACTTTTATATAAATACTTTGAGATACACGAAGTCTCGGAGCTTCCGATCTTCAAGGATTATCTGCGTTCTATGGAAGATTCCCTCTAAAGTAGGACATCTTTTTTCAGTGATTTAAAAACCCTTTTTTATTTGATAAGACGAAGGAATTCAAATGTCAACTCAACATCTATTCAAGAAGTCGGTCTCTGCTGGCAGCGCATCTGCTGCTATGGAAAAGACCATCGGCGGCGTGCAAGACGTTCTGGCCAAGACCATGGAAGCTGGCTCCAACAAAGCCATGGCTGGTTATGTGTATGCTAGCGAATCGTTCGACCAAGAACGTTTCAGCATGGTTTCGGACACGATGGATCGCCTGAGCGAGCGTCTGACCGCCATGGGTACTGACCTGGGTCTGGAAAGCTACAGTGGCTCGCAACTGGGCGCCGCTATCGGTGCAGCTATTGCTGTGTCTGACGTGGCTTCCTTTGCTAAGTCCAAGATCTCTACTGTGAATGTGAAGCCTGGTCTGAGCCAAGACGGCCGTACGTTCAACAGCGTGGTTGGCATGGAAGGTCTGGCTGATGCGTTTGAGCAACGCGTGGCTGTGGAAAACTTCGACGAGCGTGACAACCGTAACGCTGAAGTTCTGTCCGTGACTTACAACCTGGAAGCCGGTCGTCAGAATGAATTCGGCGAAACCTTCTTCCCAACCGTGCCTGTGTCTAACGACAACGTTGGTGTGGCTGTGTCGATCCGTCTGGTGACTGTGTTCGAAGACTTCAAGCGTTCGACCGAAGGCAAGCTGGCTTCCTTCAATCGCCGCAACGTGGTTCGCGCTATGTTGGATCACACCATCCTGAAGAACGAAGGCACCCGCGTGGTTCCAGTGTTCCTGCCTGGTAATACCAATAACAACGCTAACTTCGACATTTCGGCCGTTGCTGCATATGACAAGGACCTGGAAGGCGAAACGATCCGTACCGCTCCTCTGAAGTTCAACCATGTCATTGGTGACGTGATTGGTCTGTCCTCGACCCAAGCTCTGATTGACAGCGGCCTGATGAACAACGGTGATACGCTTGATCCAGCTATTCAACTGGACGCTATCTACCTGAAGTTGGGTGCTGACGTTATCAAGATGCGTCTGAACGGTCTGGCAAAGACTGGCTTCATTGCTGCTCCTGAAGACGACAGCCGTACACAAGTGCTGACCTTCGACACCAAGACTCTGAACATCTCGGAACTGACCAAGCAATACGATGGTTCGGACCTGGTTGATCTGGTTGAAGTGAAGAATCAGAAGCTGACTATGCAACTGACTGCAAAGATCTCTGGTGACGTGTCGGTCTCGACTGGTCAACTGCGCGTTTACGCTCTGGATCTGCAAGTTCTGCATGTGTTCAACGAAGATGGCGAATCCCTGCCTCTGACTTCCGGTATCGGTGCTACCCTGGCTGCTTTGGTTAAGAAGGATACGTCGTTCGTTGGTTACGATATCAAGGCATATCGCTCCAACCTGAACCGTCGTCAACGTGGTCAACTGCTGGACACGACCGTGTACAACCAGATCTGGACTGTGCCTCTGCGTAGCCCAATCACTGTGCCCCGTCCTGTTAACAGCACCAGCCAAACTGATGCAGCCGATCTGGCAGCTCTGATTGCAGCTACCTTTGTGCGTACCTCGAACGAAGCGGTGACGACTCTGATCAACACTGCTGAGCAACTGGGTGAGTACACTGCTGGTAAGGCAAACGTTGAAGGCGGTATCGCTCCCGACATGTTCGGTGTGGCTCGCTTCCTGGTTAAGCCTACCTTCATTGGTCTGAAGATTGATGTGAACGCTGTGATCAACAGCATCTCGTCACATGAAAAGAACAAGGACATCTCCGCTGTTCTGATCTCCGCTATCCGTGATGTCGCTTACCGCGCTTACCGTGATTCGGGCTTCCAAGCTATGATCGAAACCGGCGCTGCTGGTATCTCGGGTAACCCCACGATCATGGTCGGTACTGACCCAATGACTGCTCGTTATCTGATCGTTGACGGCGATACCCGCTCCTTCGGTCCTGACTTCGAGTTCAAGGTTGTTACCACTCCTGACGAGCGTATGCAAGGTCAGATCGCTGTGGCATTCGGCTACCCATCGCAAGGTGAGAACAGCCTGAACCCTGCTCACTTCGGTAACATGCTGTGGTCTCCTGAGATGACTCTGGTGCTGCCAATGCAGCGCTCGGGTGGTGTTCAGAAGGAACTGGTGGTCTCGCCACGTTTCCGCCACATCGTGAACGTGCCTGTGATGGGCTGGATCGAGGCTACAGGTATCCCACAAGTGGTTACCAGCCGCGTGCCTCTGCACTTCAAGGAACTGCCTTAATCTTAAGGGTCCCTCTAGCAATGGAGGGATTGTTTTCCAAAATAAAAAGGGAGTCCTTAGGGGCTCCCTTTTTATGCTGTCTCTTTTTTCAATTAATAATATTTCAGCAATATATACTGAATAGGAGTAATATCACTTAATCTCTTTTTAAAGGAAACAACCATGTCTACAAGTCGTTTTGCTTTTATGACGCCCACGCGTCTGTCTGATCAAGAACACCCGCATATTCGGGCTTTCGTTCATAACCTGAGAACTGGGGCAGGTAGCAAAATTCAAGCTATCAAAACATCGCTGTATCACTCACACGTTGAAAACGACGTGACCAAACATGACACAATTGTCCTGGGGCACTACAGTGAAGAAACTTGCGACTACATCAATGTTGGTGAATTCTCTACAACGGAGTTGCGTGACTGGGTGACGACCGATATTCCAACTTATCAAGAAGGTAGTGCCGCTGAGTATCAGCATTTTGCCAAGATCAGGAATCATTATAAGTATCTTGATTACGTTTGGGAAGATTTCCATAAAGCTGTCTTTGGTAAGACAGCATCTGAATCATTTCGTGGTGGAATGATTGGTGCCCATGGCGACAAAGTTTACGGCTACTGTGATGAGTGGGAAGAAAAGAATATCCCTTTTTATCATGGTGCTTTACTTTATCTACTCACTTACATTGAAAGTGAGATGGTTGGTTATAAGAAGTCACAATCTAGTGAATTCGTAATTGATAAGTATCAACATTATCTTCCAAAGATAATTGAGGCTGAAAAAATGCAACTAATCAAAATGGTAACACCGTCTGAAATTAGTTAACTATCTTAAATGGTTTAAAAAGGAAATCAAAATGTCTGAAGTAAAAACTGGCCGCTATTCCATCGGTGAAGAAATCTACGCATGTGTGTTTGTCTACGGTGACCGCATCTCCACCAGTCAACCGTACATGATGTGGCCTAATGAAACACCCACAGATATCAAGTTCATCAAACTGACTATCAAGGAACACCACAAGGTTCCGGGTGATTACGATGAAGAAATCAAATACGATGGCTACATCTTGGCTGCCGACGATGGAACGATATTCACCAATCAATATCCTCGGGCCAGTTATGGTCAAGTGAGTGATCGTGGTGATCGAATCTTCCACATTGACTTCCGTGGAAAGACTGAAGAAGATTTCAAGAAGATGTTCGATAATGAGGTTAAAGTGCCTCACGAATATGTAATAATTAATGAAGTCTTTACTCCTATGGTCAAAGCGGTAACCTTGGGTAAAGATAAGTTGTCCGATGAACTTGGCGCCAAGCTGTCCATGCTGATCAACCATTTCAAGGATAACTTTGCCAAGATGTTCCCTGACATGGAGTTGGTCACAGCTCCCATTATCTTCAAGGGAAAGGATGGTAGCGAAAGCAGCTATCCTGATATCTTGGAGACCACCGTAGTCAAGAAAGAAAAGGAGGAAGAAAATGTTTGAGTCGAATGTGTTTGATTTCTTTTCAGAGGATGATATCCAGAAACCAATTCAATTAAAAGCAATCATTGGACCTGATCTGATCTTTGATCATAACCTCGATCCCGAAACCTTTACTGGTAAGATCTGTGGTTGTGCAATGGTTCAGTCTAAGGAACTCTTTGGTGAGAACAAAGTGTTATCTGGGGCTTTTAGTAATCACGATTCTCTCTATAGCGACTATCGTTATACCAGGAAAGAATATCATGCTGCTAACCCAGATAAACCTCCTGTCCCGATGATTGATCTGAATTGCTTGTACGGTTTTGTAACGGACAATGGTTATTTCCTAACCCGTCTCCAAGCATGTCAAGTCGGTATGCGCAATGGTCAGGTGCAGAGTGAATACGAAACATCTATCAATTCCCATTCTGTAAAGAAATGGGAACGCAATCCTTATCCACCTTCTGACTTCGTTCTGAAAGTTTAAAGGCATAAAGGGAGTACCTTCGGGTACTCCTTCTTATGCTTTTTCTTTTTTGTTCCTAAACTTTTATAACAATATATTATTATACTGGATTTAGTGAGAGCTTGGTTTTGGAAAGAAAGGGGTTCAATAAATATGGTAATGCCTAGTTTTTACAGAGAGCAAAAAACAGCAAAAGTGACGCTGTGGAAAAATGTATCAGGAGACCACGGTAGAGGTTTTAACCTGGTAGTCCAAGGGCAACCTCCAATTTTTAAGGAGGAGGTGCAGTACTTCAACAACATGGGGTTTCCTGTAAGCACCATGAATAGCACAGGGGTGCGTGTTGAGTACAACAGTATGGACATCGAAGGCATTCCAAAAGGGTTCATGTTTGTGTTTAAGTACAGGGTAGCGGCTTCTGCACTTGAACGCTTTCGTAGCTTCATTTTCAATATCCCCAAGGATAGCGAAAATATAGTTCTTCGTGAACTAGTAAAAGATTTCAGTGCATTCTACGCAAAGCAAAGGAATCGTACTCTTCAGTATATGGAGAGCTACAATTTTGATTTCGTGATGTATGTGGATGCTGATGAAATGTCGGGTGTAGACACTGTCTATATTCCCGAATGTAACATGACGCTCACAAGTGTGCCATTGTTTCAGATGTCGTGTAATCCAGCATTGGCGATGCGTTATAATCTCAAACCACTTCGGATCTATGCTAACGATGAATACCGTGATGGATTCAAGTATGCAAAAACAATCCAAGTGGTCGCTCCAGACCATGTTCCAGATAATTACTTCTATTATCTTGGGAAACAAGTCTGCATGACAGAAGCAGTAAAAATGAAGGGTACAGAGGAGGGTATTCGGATTATCACTCATCAATTCGACGACCAGAACAGAAGATTCAATGTGGTGACAGATTTCATTCCTATTGCGAAAGCTGTAGAAAATGGATTTTTTAGAACTAAAGCAGATCTTTTGATTAATGGTGACCCTGAGGAATCAGCACGTCGAAAGTCTGTAGAAGACCGTATTGAGTTGGAGCGCGTCAGGCATTCCACCGAACTCAAGAGAGCTACACTCGAAGATACACGTATCGATATTAAACGTATCGAGTTGAATACTGAGGCTGTCAAAGCCAATACAGAAATCAAGCGTCAAACATTCGAGAATACCAAGATGAGTGATCGTGCTAACATACTGAAGCTTGAAACCACACTGGCCCGTGAGAAAATCATTGGCGATCTGGCGCGTGAGCGTCTTGGTGTGTTTGTTGAAGTTCAAAGTGCGAAGCATAAGCTAGAGCAGACAGCTTTTCTCAATGTACTCGAACGTGAACGTCTCGTGTTCAAACATGAGATTGAGAAAGAATCGAATCAACTGGCACTTGAAACGGCCAGGGAGAAAGCTGATATCGAAGCTAAGGCAGCTACACGAAAGAATATCGACGAAAGCTTTAAGCTGGTCAATTTGGCAGGCGGGCTCATTAAGAACTTGTTTTAGTCGTCTTTGAAAGGATAGAAAATGGACCCATATTTGGCACAATTCATCAAGGATAGTACACCCAAGATGAATTCAAGTGTTCTCAATGGTTTGGCTGTGGAGCACTTGCCTCATGCAATGAGGTATATTGAGGGCATTGTTCGAAATGTCTTCAATGGACTCTTGCCGGGTCTTAAGTTTGAGAGGATGATCAAATGTTCTCCTGAAGAGGAACTGAGGAAGGAACAACGCCGTAAGAATGACAAGTTGGTGATTGACATCGCCAGAAGCGATTTGTATCTGGTTGGTTTGGACTTCTCGTATGTTGACCCTACGAAGATTGATCCACTGACTGGAAAACCAGACCTGAAGCCGCAACCCTTGCAGCGAAAATACCTGTTCCTGCCTTTTGCAGGTCCAGCCGGGTCTATCACTTTGTCTGGATCACGATATTTTATCAGCCCCGTAATTTCTGATATCGTTCTGTCCTTTGAACGAGAGAGTGTGTTCGTGCGTCTGCTGCGAGACAAATTTGCAGTAAAACGTGTAGATCATACTGTCTATGTGAATAATAGGATTACAACCATTCCTGTTATCTGGTCGGAGATTTATCACCTCAGTAAAGAACGTAAGAAGGAAAAGACCAACAAAGCTCTCTGCCCGTTGATGTTGTATCTGCTCTGCCGTTATGGTCTGAAGGATACACTGAAGCGTTTTGGTACTACCGACTGCATTGTCGGAAATGCAGACAGTGTCAACGCCACAAATTATCCCGATGACAAATGGTCTATCTTCCAGAGTAGTCGGGCTCTGAAACGCCGAGGGATGAAAAATGGTCAGCAGTATGTTGATTTCCGAGTAGCTGTACCAATTGAGAAAGCTACACCGTACGTCCATGCGCTGATTGGTTCTCTGTTCTATTTGCTGGATCATTTCCCCGATAAGTTCGAGAATATCGAATGGCTCGAAAGCAAAGAAAAATGGATGCTGATTATGGGGTACATCTATTTTGGGGAAACTCAACATCGAGGTATTCTGCTTGGCGATATCCAAGAACACTTTAAGTCGATTGACGAATACTTGGATACAATCATCCTGGATAAACTGGAATCAGTAAACATCAAAGTTAATGACACCTATGAGTTGTTGGCTTTGATCATTGAACGTTTTGGCGAATGGATGATCAGTACATCTGATAGAATCAACTCACTCTACGATAAGGAACTCTCAATCCTGTACGACGTACTCATTCCGGTGACATCGTCGATCTTTAATTGTTATTTCAAGCTCAAGTCTTCTGCCAAAAGCAATGCTGGTAAGGGTTTGAGTGTCCGTGATATTGAAAAGATCATGGAGGTAACGATTAGGGCAAGAGCAATCTTCGGTATTACGAAGACACAGAATGGAATCTCCAGTCTCTCATATTCGGGAGATAACAAGTTCCTGAAAATCACATCTGTCATGAATCCACAAAAGAGGAGTGGCGGTAAAGGGAGTTCTGATGATGCAGGTCAGCTAAAGGACCCAGAAAAGAGACTGCACGTTTCTTTCGTTGATGTAGGTAACTACAGTAACCTCACAGGTAAAACACCAGTAGGATCACAACGGTTAAATCCTTATATTCAACTTGACTCACATGGCCGTGTGTTAAGGAGTACAGAAACCCGTGAAGCTCTTGATAAAACTCAAGAGAAAATCCGACGTATGTAAATAAACGACAAAAGCAATTTGAAAGGATTTTTGTCATCATGATTCAATCGAACTATTTCACGAACATTCAGTTGCAGAATGTTCCTTGTGACAACCCATTGGTTCAACCTCAGCGGTTCAGCCAAGCACCGGTTACATTCAATAATTTGCCGATTCACCATGAATTGGCCAATCTGCAAAACTCCTTCGTTGTGAGTATTCTTAATGCGTCTGCTAGTAAAGCGACACAGACACCTGGTCGAATGTATCAGTGGAACTTGTTCTGCCAAAATGGTGGTCAGAATAAGGAGCTGATGGACACTGTGGTGCTAGCTGCTAACTACACCGCGTTGGGAATGGCAAAGAATGCATTTCCCTCCATTGAACAAGCAGCAGAAACATCCATCCAGTTTGTGGTGGAAGCTCGTGCGGCCTACATCGTAGCAATCTTCCCAGATTTGCTGAAAATGTATCCACAGCAAAATCAGCAAACCATTGCTAACATGGCGCAGCAATACGTCAATATGGCCAATGAGGTCACTGGTTACATCAATACAGTGGTGTTGCGTAACATGAACAGTGGTCAAGGCTTTAATGGCGGAAATAACTTTGGCCAACAGCAGCAGACCACGAGTTTTGGTAACAACAACTCTGGTTTCGGTGGAGGTGGTAACGGCGGCATTGGTTTTGGAACGACAGGCCGTTCCATGAATCAAGGTAGCTTCGGTGGTGGTTTTGGTGTCAACAATGGAAACAGTAATCGCCCGGTATCTGGTCAATCGCCATTTACCAATAATCGTCAGCAAGAACAGAACAAAGGTTTTGCTGGGACGGGTGTTCTGTCCATCGGTAAGAATGACAGTAAGGGTGCTGTGGACGTTCGTGGTATCATCAATTTGCTTACTCCTCAAGAGAAGGCAAACTTGGCTAAGAAACACGAAGCTGATTTGCAGAAAAAGAAAGAGATGGAAAAGCAACAAGCTCAAACCGTTAACTACAAACATGTAGAGCCAGCCCAAGTGTTCAGTCAAAAGGTCGAACAAGTATCTCAAAGTACCTGGAAATCAACGCCGGAACAAGTATTCGTTCCAGCTTGTCCTGGAGATGCCAAACGTAAGCTGACCAATAAAAACGGTAAGCTGGTTTATGAACTCGAAGCAAAAACACAGGAAGAAATCAAAATGGATCGTGACGCACACCGTACAACAACTGCCGTTGCCATTAACCGTGGCACAGCAATGAAAGTAGAAGGTAAAGCAATTAACTCTCGTGGTGACTTCTTGAAGGTTTCACTGGATACGATTGCAAATACCCATGATGCAGCATTCAATGCCACGGATGAGAAGTTCAATGAAAACTTGAACGCTTATTTCCTTGGCGGCTACAGCCTGATGGAAGAATCCGAAACATCTCTGGATGCAGCTATCAACAAAGCACGCCAGATGAAAGTACTTACTACTGATCTGAATCAGTTGGGTGCTCACCGTATCGACTTTGATCTGGATCAAATGTTCGTCATCCCGAAGGACGAATATGAGGAGTTTGAAAAGATTCTTCGTGTTACCAACTTGGATCAACTGGCGGCAAAGCTGAAGGCAGGTCTGCTCGATGATCAGCGCAGTCTGGCATTTAACAGTGCACTGATTCAACTGGATTCCTACATCAAGCATAAACTGATGGGCGTGGTTCGTAATGAACTGGGTCTGACCGTTTACGATGGCATCGCTACCTTCGTCGATGATTACAGTGATCTGGTGGAAGACATTCGTGTCCTGTACTCCAATCAACACGCTATCTTCAAGAAGAATGAACGCGCATTCATTGCACGTTTCCTGACTCTGTCGGATACATTTGAAGCGGTGGGTAATGGTGAAACGGTATTGGTCAATGCCATGATCAAGATCCGTAGCTCCGTTACGGTAGTGGATTTCCTCTACCAAGAATTGGATGTTGATCTGGTCCCTAACCAGTCCAATGTAGTGATTCGTGATCAATTCCCTAAGATCTACGAGTTCCTGGATGAACTGGTGAGCAACGACTACATCAAGAATGGTGACATCTACTATGGTAACCATTGGCTGGTAACGGCTGATAATGAGATCATTAAGATCTACCGTAGTCAGTTGGACAACAGTAGCATCTTGATGGCTAAGGTCTAACAAACAACATAATTGGGAGACCTTCGGGTCTCCCTTTATGCCGTGTATTTGAAAGAATAGGAGATATTTTTATAATGCTGTTTATGAGGCAGCATAAAAGCCCAGGGTTTCCCCTGGGCTAATAGCCCTTTATTCAATTGCACCACCAACTGAATAAAGAATCCTTTTCAACTTCATTAGGAGGTTTTATGATCACTCTTAAACTCGCTAAGTTCTTTGAACGTAACAGTCTTAAAGGATTTGAGCGAATGAGTATATTCGAGTACAATCGAAAATTCATTGCTGCTGTTAGATAATGAACATCTAACAGCATAATATATGTTTAAAAGTAAAAATCTAATTGATGACTAGATTGATATAAAAAAGACTCCTAAGGTGGAGTCTTTTTTTTTGTTTTATTAGTGGCTGTGATGATTATCAGAACTACCAGCAGTAGTTTGACTACCACCCACATGGAGATTACTCTCAAGAGTAGTATTACCACCCACATTGAGTTTACCAGTAATTCTCGTCTTGGGAGATTTAATAGTAGCGTCATTAGTCTGGTGAGTATACTTAGTAGATTTAGATTCGTAAGTTTTAGTTTGTTCTTTAATAGATTCAGAAGCTTTTAACGTGTAACGTTTAGTAGTAAGATTAATTTCATCTACTGCGTTCATGTTAATAATCTTCTTATTCATCTCGACATAGCTATCGTCTTTATTTCTAAGCTTAATATGTCTTTCTTTTGAATCTAAGAAGATATAATTACCATCATCATCTTCAATGGTAATGTTACCTTTCTTAGTATCAATCTGAATATCGTAAGTAAATGGTTCTCCATCATTCTTAGCTGTATGGAATCTAACTACTTTCTTATGGGTAGAGATTTCCAACCAATACATTGAATCATGGGCATTCTCGATATTCTCTTTACTGTTATTCGAGAACCCATAGATGACAGTTTCTAGACGACGTAGTTTTCTATCTTGATGTAGAGTAGTCCACCAATATTGATCAGTGTCGCCAAACTGCCAAAGAACAATCTCCTCACCACGTCTAACATCTGGTGATGTAAGTCTATTAGTATCAGTGAAAGAAAGCCATTTGGCTTTTAATGATGCTGTAGTAT
>ERZ650302.641-NODE-641-length-19501-cov-14.323511_pt1 | contig 19501 bp, 16 predicted proteins | sample MGYA00376238_ERZ650302 | MGnify/ENA primary metagenome ERZ650302 (study PRJEB26733, sample SAMN07839298) | wastewater metagenome | biome: urban; feature: wastewater treatment plant; material: waste water | place: USA: North Carolina | collected 2016-04-28 ... | reverse complement strand
ACCAATGCAACAGTAGACGTTTCTTTTTCTAACGCTGTTACAGGAACTAAACAGTTGAAAATGCTTGGTTTAGACCAAAAATATACCGCTTTAACCAAAGAACTTTTACCAGAAATCAGAGGATTAGCTTCAGCTTATGGTTTGAATTTCATTCCCGGTCGTTGGATTTCAGGGATTCAATTAACAAAAGGAGGAAGCACCGTAGTAAATGGTTACGAAAGCATTACAGGACAAATCAATACAGAATTTGTAAAATTCAATAAAAATCCAGAAAACTCTGTGAATCTTTTTGCAGATTTTAACGGAAGATACGAAGCCAACATTGTTTCTACTTCTAAATTGAATGAAAAATGGGGACAATCTATTCTACTTCACGGAAATGCAACTGTGGGCGAAATGGATGATAATAACGATACTTTCCTTGACAGACCAAAAGGAAACCAAATTAATGCAGCTTATTTATTGGATTACAATGATTTAGAAAACTCTGGCTTTGGTTCACATTTTGGGATTCAATATTTAGTAGACAAAAGAATTGCAGGACAAGTGGGATTTGATGACAAACTTCCGCAAATTTCTCAGAATAAATATGGAGTAAATATTGACATCAATCGTTTTCAGGTTTGGAACAAAACAGGTTACATTTTCAAAGGAAAACCTTACCAAAGCATCGGTTTGATGAACCAATTTACTTATCATAAACAAAATAGCTTTTTTGGTCTTAGAAATTATTTCGGCGAACAGAAAACCTATTATTCTAACTTGATTTTTGAATCTATTTTTGGAAATACCAATCATAAATATAAAACTGGAGCAAGTTTTTTATATGATGACTATAATGAAGATTATTTAGCTCAAAATTTCCAAAGAACAGAAACCGTTCCCGGATTGTTTTTTGAATATACTTTAACAGGACTTAAATACACTTTGGTAGCGGGTTCGCGATTAGATTTTCACAATTTAGCGGGAACACAATTCACGCCGAGAATTAATTTCAAATATGACTTTTCGCCAAAAACCATTTTGAGACTTTCTGCTGGAAAAGGCTTTAGAACAGCAAATATTTTTGCAGAAAACCAACAGTTTTTTGCATCAAACAGAAGTGTAGAAATTTCACAAAACGGAGGGAAAACATACGGTCTAAAACCAGAAATCGCTTGGAATTATGGAGCAAGTCTACAACAAGATTTCAAACTTTTTGGCAAAAAAGCAAGTTGGATTACAGATTTCTTCAGAACAGATTTCCAAAATCAAGTTTTAGTAGATTTAGAAAATCCACAGAAAATCGTTTTCTATAATTTGGATGGAAAATCATTTGCCAATTCACTGCAAACGCAATTAGACTTTAGCGTGGTGAAAAATCTAGATTTCAGAGTAGCATACAAGTACTATGATGTACAAGCAGATTTCGCTAGCGGAAGAAAAGAAATTCCTTTCATGGCGAAAAACAGAGGGTTTTTCAACGCCGCTTATAGCACTAAAAAAGAAGGAAAAGATGCTTTTTGGACCTTTGACACAACCGTTCAATACGTAGGGAAACAAAGAATTCCGAATACAGCTTCTAATCCAACGAATTTACAGTTGCCAGAATTTTCTGATGCTTACTTGACTTGGAATGCACAAATTGCTCACAATTTCAATAAAAACATCAGAGCGTATTTCGGTGGGGAAAACCTGACTGGAACTCGACAAAAAAATCCGATTGTAGATGCTCAGAATCCTTTCGGGAATTATTTTGACGGAGGAATGGTTTATGCGCCCATCATGCCTGCCAATTTTTATGTAGGATTAGACGTTAATTTTTAATTTTTTTGCCACAAATACACGAATTATAGAAAATATTTGTGCATTTGTGGCAAATAATTTATTTATCCCTCTGAAAATCTAGACTCACCGAATTCATACAATAACGCATTCCTGTAGGTTCTGGACCGTCATTAAAAACATGACCAAGATGCGAATCACAACGCTTGCACAACACTTCTATTCTTTCCATTCCGTGAGAAGAATCTCTCTTGTAAGAAACGCCTTCTTTATCTGCTTCGAAGAAACTTGGCCATCCACAAGTTGACGCAAACTTAGAAGAACTTCTGAATAAATGATTTCCGCAAACTGCACAATAATATTCTCCTATTTCATCGAAATCATTGTACTTGCCTGTAAAAGGACGTTCTGTATCTGCTTCTCTCGCTACATAATATAAATCTGTAGGAAGAATTTTCTTCCATTCTGCATTAGAAACATTCAGTTTCGTTTTATCTGTTCTAGAATAATATGGGTTTTTAACGGTTTGATTTTCCATTGATTTTGGTTTTTGTGTTTGTGAACAACTTTGCAGAAATAACAAGCAAAATAATATTTTTAAAATTTTATTCATAAGAAAATCTTTGATTTTCGGAAAACTTAATTTCCTTAATACCTTAACGTATTCTTAACGTTAAAATTTTATTGAATGTCCGTTTTAAAGCATAATTGCAATTTTGAAACAATTTTGAAGATTTATAAAAATTAAATATTATTGAAAATCAATCAGTTACTTTTGTCAAATTTTTCTAAACCATAAAATTTAGTACTTTATGACACTAAACGGACATTCAAAAAATTTTACCATTAAATTTTAATTAAGAAATTAAGTTCATTAAATTAAACTCTTGGTTTGTTGTTATTTTAATTTTATAATAAAGTTTGGTAAAAATAGAAAGAAAACAATTTTTAGGATTCGTATCTTTATAAAAAATTTCGATAATCATTATTGATGAGATGAATGAAGAACTAAAAAAACGCCAACTCAGAAATCATAAAATGCTCGCAACAGGACTTTTCGTTTTGATGACTTGTATTTTTTTGACGATGACTTATCTTCAGAAATATCAAAATTTCGGACATTGGGTAGGTTATGTGAAAGCCTTTTCTGAAGCAGCGATGGTGGGAGCTTTGGCAGATTGGTTTGCCGTGACAGCACTTTTTCATCATCCACTTGGATTAAAAATTCCGCACACCAATTTAATTGAACAATCCAAAGAGAGAATCGGGGATAATCTGGGGAATTTCGTGGTTACTAATTTTCTTTCGCCGCAAAATATAAGACCTTACATACAGAATTTGAAGGTTTCTCATTTCATTGGAGAATGGCTTCAAAAGGAGAAAAATTCGAATATTTTGGTGAAAAATTTATCAGAAATTGTGCTAGATATTCTCCATAAATTAGAAGATGACGCTGTGGTAAATTTCATCAGCAAAAAAGCGAAAGAAATGACGGGAGATTTTAAAATCAACCAAATTTTAGGAAATGGAATGGAATATCTTCTCGAAAAAAATGACCATCAAAAACTCATTACCAGCCTTTCAGCGCAAATCAAAAACTATATTCTGGAACACCACGAAATGGTGAGAGAACGTGTGAAAAAAGAGAGTTTTTCTCTTATTCCGAGTTTTGTAGATGATAAAATCGCAGAGAAAATCACTTCTGGACTTTCTAAATATTTTGAAGAAGTAGAGCAAGACCCAAACCACGCTTTGAGAAAAGAAATCACTCAAAAATTATTCGATTTTTCTTCTGAAATCAAAATCAATCCTCAATACGAACAAGAACTCAATGCGATAAAAGATGATTTTCTGCAACCAGAAAAAATTCATCAATATTCCCATGATATTTGGGTTTCTTTGAAAAAAACATTGACGGAAGAATTGATACAAGAACATTCTTCGCTCAAAAATTATCTTCACAAAAACATTGCAGAATTTTCTGAAAACTTAAGAACTGACGAAAAACTACAGCATAAAATTGACCATTGGGTAAGAGTTACTGCTTATAAATACATCTTGCGAAATACCAATAAATTTGGGGATTTAATTGCTGATACCGTAGGAAACTGGCAAGGAAAAGAACTCTCCGAAAAACTAGAATTAGAAGTTGGGAAAGACTTACAATTTATTAGAATTAACGGGACTTTGGTTGGTGGATTGGTTGGTTTGTTGATTTACAGTATTGCGCAGTTGATTTAGTTTTTGTTAATAAAATATTTTAGTGTGTTTATAAGACCTTCTTGACTAGATTTTATAATAAAGATTATCAAAAATATTAAACTTGCAACTAAAATTGATGCAATAAAACTTTGTAGAACTCGCATACCAAATCCTTCCCAAGGTGATTTTGGTTTTAGTTCTTTAACAATGTTTTTTATTTCTGTGGTTTGATTATTAAAAAACTCAAGTTTTTGTCTCTCTACTTCTTGATAAACCGTTTCATTCATTAAATCATTAATGTTGGTTTCAGCTATTCTAATATAGTTTTTCAATGAACTATCCGTGCAAGAATGCTCATTGAATTGTTCAAGTTCATCTTCTGATGGTTCTCTACCTTGCTTTTCTTTGAACTTTTCTATATACCCAATCTTATTGTTTTTGTATATACCATAAGCAACGAGACCAATCAAATCAGTTTCGTCATCAACTAATTTAGAAAAAATATAATTATACTTTCTTGACATTAGATAAAACTTTTCTATAAGCAGAGTTTATTTCAGAAGCAGACATTTTTATACTTCCCACTCTAACTGGTGAAGCAGATGTTCTACTTCTTTCAACTAGTACTCTATTTGCAGTTTGTACTGAAATTTTTGAAATTCTAACAGGTTTCATAATGTATTTATTCATAAACAAAGATATACAAATATAAATACAAAATATTAGCCAATCACTAAAATTTTGCGATTAATTTCATTAATCAAACCTGGACCTTCGTAAATAAATCCTGTGTAAATCTGCACCAAACTAGCTCCTGCTTCTAATTTTTCGATGGCATCTTCTGCACTGTGAATTCCGCCAACTCCGATGATTGGGAAAGAATTGTTAGACTTTTCCGCTAAATATCTGATGACTTCTGTACTTTTTTCACGGATTGGTTTCCCTGAAAGTCCGCCGTTTCCAATTTTTTCTAAAGTTTCTTTAGAGGCTTTAAGGTTTTCTCTTGAAACCGAAGTATTGGTGGCAATAATTCCATCAATTTTGGTTTCAGCAACTAATTCTACGATTTCATCGAGTTGAATTTTATTGAGATCTGGAGCGATTTTCAGAAGAACAGGCTTTGGATGAGCATACTCAGCATTCACTTTCTGAATTTCTGTAATCAGTTCCTTTAAATAATCTGCGTCTTCTAACTTGGCGTGACTAGAAACATTTGGGCAACTCACATTCAGTACAAAATAATCTACAAAATCGTGCAAACCTCGGAAACATTCTACATAATCTGCGGTGTAATTTTCGGGTAAAGTGTTTGTGTTTTTACCAATATTTCCACCAATGATAATCTGGTGCTTTTCTTTTTTAAGGTTTTTCACAATTTGCTCTAAACCTTCATTATTAAAGCCCATTCTATTGATAATTCCTTCATCTTCTATCAATCTGAAAAGACGTTTTTTCGGATTACCAGATTGTGCTTTTGGCGTTACGGTTCCTATTTCTACAAATCCGAATCCTAAATCTGCTAATTCATTAAACAGCACTGCATTTTTGTCAAAACCCGCAGCTAAACCTACTGGATTTTTGAATTTCAAGCCGAATAATTCACGTTCGAGACGTTTGTCTTCAATGGGTTTTGGGAAAAATAATTTGGTTAAAAAACCGAAGTTTTTAAGGATAAAAAAAGTGAAATGATGAACTTTTTCAGGATCAAATTTGAAAAAAATCGGACGAAGAAGTGATTTGTACATTTTGAAAAAAGGTTTTACAAATGTACAGAATTTTTTAAACACGGAGACACAGAGTTTCACACGAAGTTCATAGAGTTTTTTTCCTTAATTGATTTTGGGAATATTTTCCCTCTGTAATCTCTGTGTAAACTCTGATTTCTCTGTGGTTAAATCTTTAATGCAATGAGCGCAAAGGTTTTTGAAAGTTTATGATGAAGAAAGTTCTCGCTGATTTTGCAGATGATGCTGATTTTAGTGGAAGAAATATTTTAAAGTTTTTTTTCACGCAATGTCGCTAAGTGTTTCGCAAAGTGCGCAAAGGTTTTTGAAAGTTTATGATGAAGAAATTTCTCGCTGATTTTGCAGATGATGCTGATTTTAGTGAAAGAAATATTCTAAAGTTTTTTTTCACGCAATGTCGCAAAGGTTTCCGCAAAGTGCGCAAAGATTTTTTTAAAATGATTGAATATATTTTTAAGTTCGCAATGATTCATCAAAGATGAATTGCAAAGTTCGCAAAGTTTTTTCAAAATTCTTAACGGTTTTTTTGTAATTCCGTAGGAATCTAAACTTAAAATTATCTGTAATTATTTGTAGAGATTCCTGCGGAAATCGAAGATTCGATGAAGTCAATGACAAAGTGGATGTTAATTTTTAATGCAGATTTTTCAGTGAAAGAATAATTGAAAAGTGTTTTTAGCCCTGATTGCAGTGGAAATCCCGCAGTAAGGGTTGGGTTAAGTAATGGAACGAGGAATTGCAACGGAAAGCAGGACTGAGTTTCTATAAATTTACGAAATGTCTTGCTCCTTAAAAATGTAGAAAATTGCTATAAATTCCCTATTTTTGCAATTCAATTCAAAAGTTATGGCAAAACAAGAAGACGTTTTCAAGAAGGTAGTTTCTCACGCAAAAGAATATGGTTTTATTTTCCCGAGTTCTGAAATTTATGACGGACTTTCGGCGGTTTACGATTATGGACAAAATGGTGCAGAACTGAAAAATAACATCAAGCAATATTGGTGGAAAGCAATGGTGCAACTGAACGAGAATATTGTAGGACTGGATTCTGCAATCCTGATGCACCCAACTACTTGGAAGGCTTCTGGACACGTGGATGCTTTTAACGACCCATTGATTGACAATAAAGATTCTAAAAAGCGTTTTCGTGCAGATGTTTTGATTGAAGATTACTGCGCAAAACTAGAAGATAAAGCGCAAAAAGAGATTGAAAAAGCGGCAAAAAGATTTGGTGATGCTTTTGATAAAGCACAGTTTGAAGCTACCAATCCTAGAGTTTTAGAATACAGAGAAAAACAAAAAACCATTCTTGCAAGAATGGCAAAATCTCTGGAAAACAATGATTTAGCAGATGTAAAAGCACTCATTGAAGAATTAGAAATTGCTGATCCTGACACGGGTTCTAAAAACTGGACGGATGTAAGACAATTCAACCTAATGTTCGGGACTAAATTAGGAGCTTCTGCGGAAAATGCGATGGATTTATATCTTCGACCAGAAACTGCGCAAGGTATTTTCGTGAATTTCTTGAATGTACAGAAAACTTCTCGTCATAAATTGCCTTTCGGGATTGCACAGATTGGTAAAGCATTTAGAAATGAGATTGTTGCGAGACAATTTATCTTCAGAATGAGAGAGTTTGAACAAATGGAAATGCAATTCTTTGTACCACCAGGAACGGAATTGAAATTCTACGAAGAATGGAAACAAAAACGTCTGAACTGGCATTTAGCACTTGGTCTTGGTCAAGAAAATTATAAATTCCACGATCACGAAAAACTGGCGCACTACGCGAATGCTGCTGCTGATATTGAATTTAAATTCCCATTTGGTTTCAAAGAATTAGAAGGAATTCACTCAAGAACTGACTTCGATTTATCTGCACATGAAAAATTCTCTGGCAGAAAATTACAATATTTCGATCCAGAAAGAAATGAAAACTACGTTCCTTATGTAGTAGAAACTTCTATTGGTCTTGACAGAATGTTCTTGGCATTATTCTCAAATTGCTTGAAAGATGAAGTTTTAGAGGACGGTTCAGAGAGAACAGTTTTATCACTTCCGCCTGCTTTAGCACCTGTAAAAGCAGCGATTTTGCCATTGGTGAAAAAAGATGGATTGCCAGAATTTGCAGAAAAAATCTTCAATGATTTGAAATATGATTTCAATGTGATTTCTGAGGAAAAAGACAGCATCGGTAAACGTTACAGAAGACAAGATGCTATCGGAACACCTTTCTGTATTACTGTTGACCACGATTCTTTAGCAGATGGAACGGTAACTTTAAGAGAAAGAGACACCATGAAACAAGAGCGTGTGAAAGTAGAAGATTTAAGAAGAATTATTGATGAAAAAGTGAACTTTAGAACTTTGCTTTCTAAAATATAGAATCCTTAAAGGTTTTAAAAACCTTTAAGGATTGATAATTATCAAAAATCCCGAAGAAAATTCTTCGGGATTTTTTCATAATTTAGTTTATAGCGAAATATTAGAATTTCATTCCTACACCAAAACCAATTAAAAGTGGATCGATGTTTACTTCTGCTGGAATTTTTAAACCAGATGCAAGATTAGTAGCATCTACATTAACATCTGTTTTTAAAAATAGTTTTTTAATGTCAAAGTTTAGAAAATATTTATCGTTTAACATATAGTCTAAACCGCCTTGTAGAGCAAAACCTACAGCATTGTCATAATCTAATCCTTTTACAACAGAACCTTCATCTACACTATAAAAAATAGTATAATTAAGACCAGCACCAAGATAAGGTTTTAAAGTTTTTGTTGGATAAAAATGATACTGTAAAGTAAGAGTTGGAGGCAATAACCAAACACTTCCTAAATCTACTTCAGCACTAGCTGGACCTCCAATAGCAGTTAAATTAGAACCTGTAGTTTTTACATCGTGTTTTGTAGTTCCTAAGATTAATTCTGCTGCAACATTTTTGTTAAAGAAATAAGTAAAATCTAACTCTGGAATAAATGAATTAGAAATGTTTACATCTCCACCAATTGCGCTTACTTCAGATTTTTCGTTTGGCTGAACAGCTACACCTCTTAATCTAACTTGCCAGTTTTGTGCACTTAAGCTTACGGTAAATAATAACCCAGCTAAAAATAGTAATTTTCTCATTGTTATTTTTTTTGTTTGTTATGGTGGCTAAGATATTATTTTCAGGAAAACGCCCAAAATGATTTATATCACTGAGTTTTATCATATTTATGGTGAAAATAATTTTGCTTTGAAATATTTTTTAAATTTGAAAAAAATGATTTATGAAAACTCTTAAGAACCTCTTTTTTGGAATTCTACTTTTTATAGCAGCAGTTATTGCGCTGGCTTATGCTTTTAATTATCAACATCTTTTTAATGCCATTGCACTTACTTATCTTAAAGGCGAAACCAGCGCTACCATAGATGATGGTGTAGATTTTCCGTCTAGAAATATAGAAAAAGGAGTTGCACAACCTTGGCAAAAAGATTCGTTATACAATAAAACTTCTTTACCGAAAAACATCGTTGAGAATTTAAAATCTACCAATTCGGCTTCATTTTTGGTGATAAAAGATGGAAAATTAGTTCATGAAGAATACTTCGGAGAATACAAACCTACCACGCAAACCAATTCTTTTTCTATGGCAAAAGCCATTACCGTTTTATTAATGGGATTGGCAATAGAAGACCACAAAATACAATCAGAAAATCAAAAATTTGCAGATTTTTATCCTAATTTTAACGAAGTAGAACACGGTAACGAGTTAACCTTAAGAGATTTAGCCGCAATGGAAGCTGGTTATTATTGGGATGAAGATTACAGAAATCCGTTTTTACAAAATCCTAGAATTTATTACGGTAAAAACATGGCAGAAGCACTTTTAAAATCTCCTCAATTTGAGGCAAAACCAGGAAGCAGATTCGAATATCAGTCTGGTGCTACGCAATTATTGGGATTTGCGATTAGAAAGGCGGTAAATGTTCCACTTTCTGCATATGCTTCTCAAAAACTTTGGAAACCTCTAGGAATGGAATCAGACGCTTACTGGAATGTGGATGAAGACAATAAAATGGAAAAAACGTTCTGCTGTATCAATGCTATTCCTCGTGATTATGCAAAATTAGGACAACTGATGCTCCAAAAAGGAAATTGGAACGGAAAACAACTGATTGATTCTACCTACATTCAAAAAATGATTACTCCAACTCAACACTCTAATGGAATCTATGGCTTGGGAATTTGGATTAATAATGATGCCCCTTATAAATATTATCATTTCTGGGGATTTACCAGCCAATTAATCATCGTAATTCCTGAAAAAAATATGGTCGTGGTGAGAACTGGCAAGTTTAACAATGAAGCCAAAGACGATAAAGGCCGTTCTGTACAAGCTGCGTTTTTAGCCGAAAATGCTGTGAAAACGTTTGCCAATTAAAGCAATAGAAGAAATTATTAGAAATTTTAATAATTAATTCCGTAATTTTGAACCATTCTAAACAAGTTTTAGAGTGGTTTTATTTTTTACTTAAATGATTTACCACAAAAGAGACAAAAGAAAATATTGAAAACAAGCAATTCAAAAGTAAAAAAAGTGAAATTCAACTCGCTTTTTCTTCTTTTGTAAAAACTTAAAAATAAAAAATTTGTTGCTTTTGCGGTTTAAAGAAAATTTACAATGTTTAATATAAAAGAAATACGCAATCAGTTTCCTATTCTTCAGCAGCAAGTTAATGGTAAACCATTGGTTTATTTAGACAATGCAGCTTCTTCTCAAAAGCCAATTTCTGTACTTGAAACTTGGAAAAAATATTATGAAGAAATCAATGCTAATGTACACAGAGGAATTCACACTTTGTCTCAATTGGCAACAGAAGAAATGGAAAATTCCAGAAAAAAAGTACAACATTTCATCAATGCAAAGCATGATTATGAGGTGATTTTCACCAGAGGAACTACCGAAAGCATCAATTTAGTTGCCTACGCTTTGGGAAATTCTAATTTCTTAAAAAAAGATGACGAAATCATCATCGGTTATTTAGAACATCACTCCAATATTGTTCCTTGGCAAATGCTTTGCGAAAGAACGGGAGCAAAATTGAAAGTAATTCCGATGGACGAAAACGGAATTCTTCAACTCGATTTTTTAGACAAAAACCTTTCAGAAAAAACCAAAATTGTATCTGTAAATCATGTTTCTAACGCATTAGGAATCATTAATCCTATTGAAGAGATTATCTCAAAAGTGAGAAAAAATTCTTCTGCACTCATGATGATTGACGGAGCACAATCTGTACCACATTTCGAGATTGATGTTCAGAAATTAGACTGCGACTTTTTTGCATTTTCTGGTCACAAAATGTACGCACCAATGGGAGTTGGTATTCTCTACGGAAAGGAAGAAATTTTAGAAAAATTAGCGCCTTTTCATGGTGGTGGTGAGATGATTGCTACTTGTAGTTTTGAGAAAACCACTTATGCTGCACTTCCCTTTAAATTCGAGGCGGGAACACCAAATGTTGGCGGAAATATTGCAATAGGAGCAGCCATAGATTTTATGAAAAAAGTAGGCGTAGAAAATATCAGAAATCATGAAAATGAACTGCTAAATTATGCCCAAAAAAGACTTCTAGAAATAGATGGACTCAAAATTTACGGCGAAAAAGCGAATAGAACCAGTGTAGTTTCTTTTAATTTAGAAGGAATAGGAATTGCTTCGGATGTAGGAATGATTCTGGATAAACTGGGAATTGCTGTAAGAACGGGGCATCATTGTACTCAACCTATTATGGAATTCTTCAAGATTGCAGGAACCGTAAGAGCGAGTTTTGCGGTTTACAATACTTTAGAAGAAGTAGATGCTTTAGTAGAAGGGGTAAAAAAAGCTCAAAGAATGCTGATGTAAATTTTAAATAATTTCAAATTTAATTTCATAAAAATACAAACTCCCGAAAATTGATTTTCGGGAGTTTTTTATTGCTTCTAAACGTTTTATTCAATAATATTTTTAAACTCTTTTCGATATTGAGATGGACTTTTCTGCGTATATTCTTTAAAAGTTTTATTGAAATAACTGAAATTATTAAATCCGCTTTCGTAACATATCTCGTTAATACTTAATGGTTTCTCTGCCAACAATTTCATAGAGTGAATGATACGATATTCATTCACGAATTGTGTAAACGTTTTATTGGTAATTTTTTTAAAATATCTGCAAAAAGAAGGTTCCGTCATATTGGCGAGATTTGCCACTTCTTCTAAAGTAATTTGCTCTTTGAATTTATTTTTCACATGATTGAAAATGAGGTTAATTCTCTCATTATCTTCCACTTGAGTTTGAATATAGAAATTTCCAGCATTTAGAATTTTGAAATCTTCGGTATTGGCAAGAACATTTAAAATTTCTAAAAATTTAATCAACTTGTCCAGTGAAGTTGCCTCATACATTTCTAAAATTTTACTTTCTAAAGATTTTTTAACCGATTCACCAAACACAATTCCACCTTTTGAAGCATCTAATAAATTCGTAATCTTCTTCATTTCAGGCGTTTTCCAGATGTGAGCTCCTAAAAAATCAGGCAAAAACTGAACTACAATTTCATACTCATTTCTGGTATTTTCATTGGTTAAACCACAATGCGGTAAATTACTGCCTATTAAAACCAAATCTCCTTTAGTAAAATAAGAAATGGTGCTACCAATTTGTCTTTTCCCTGAACCTCCACCTACAAAAACCAATTCTATTTCTGGGTGATAGTGCCAAAAATTAGATTTTAAATTTTCATTTTGAAGGAATTTGAAACAAGAAAAACTACTGCCAATATTGGGGTTAACTGCTTCATATGTAGGACTTGTCTGCTTCATTTTGTTCTATTTCGATATACAAATATACTATTTTATCTTTAAGCGAATGTTAATTTTGTATTAATGTTAAAATAGAACACATATAAGAAAATTATCTTGTAAAATAACCCAAATTTCAAGTCTAGATTTGCAGTGTACTTAATTGACTAACACACTAACAATTATAATTATGAAAAATTTATTAAAATTCAGCTTCCTTATAGGATTTCTATTTATTTCGGCGAATGTAATGGCCAATGACAAAGATTTCTCTATCTCTATTGACAACATCAATGCTAAAAAACTAAGCTTTCAGATGACGAATGCTAAGAATGTAGCGCTATATGTTTATAATGACAAAAAAGGAGAACTTTTGGCTGAAAAAATTAGAAAACACGATGAAGTTTCTAGAACGTATGACTTGAAAAACTTTCCTGTTGGAACTTATTATCTAGTAGCAGAATCTGATTCTAAAATCGAAAAATATAAAATTACTATTGACGAAACTAATGCTTCAATTGAGAAGACACCAGTTTCTGAAATTTTCAAACCAGAATACACCATCGAAGGTAATCATGTAAAATTATTGATGCCTAAATTAACTGATGGAGTAACAGTTTCTGTTCAAGATTTCACGAATACTGTTTATTATAACCAAACCTTAACTCCAAATAATGGAGAATTGGTTGTACAATTTGATTTAAACCCAGAAAATGCTGATGCGTATGTAATCAGTGTAGAAAAAGGCGAAAACACCTTCAACAAAATCATATATCTAAAATAAATTTTAGGATTAATTTTCACATCACATCAAAAAAAGTCTCATGAAATTGAGACTTTTTGTTTTTTTAAAGAACTTAAAATTTTAGAGAATTACTATTCTTATTCTGGAGTAACTAATTCATTTACTTTTTTTTCTTGCTGAGCTTTTTCTTTTTCTGCATTTTTAGCAGCGTTTTGTTCAGCCAATTTTTTCTCTAGCTCTGATTTCTTTTTTTGTTCTATTTTTTTCTTTTCCTCTGCCAATTTCTGTTCGGGACTTTTAGTGGTATCTTGTTTTAAAACAGGCGCTTTTTTAGCATCTTCAATAGCAGAATTAATTGCAGAAAAAGAAGCTTGTCCTACTACAGAATCTACCAAAGTAGTATCAATAGGAGCATTATCTTCAGCATAAAATTGCTCTTCTTCTTTGTTGTTTTTCCAACAAGAAAGTAACATAAAACTGGTTAATAAAAAGGTTAATTTCTTCATGCTTTAATCCTTTAAACTAAATTTCACTAAAACGGGGTAATGGTCTGACAGTTTTTGACTTCGGTCTACTTGGTAATAGGTAGATTTCAAATTCTCCGAAGAAAATACATAATCTATTCTGATAGGAATTTTATAGTCATGAAAACTTGTAGCAAGACCAGTTCCTGATTCTAAAAAACAGTCTTTCAAAACTCCTGAAATAGTATAATACTCATACGAATTAGGAACCGAGTTAAAATCACCAGCCAAAATAACAGGATAAGGAGATTTCTCTATAAAATTTTTCAAAATTTGTACTTGCTCTTCGTGTTTTTTGAAAACTGGTATAAATCTACGCACTAGACTTTTGGCTTTTGTTCCATTTTCGTCTAAATCGCTTGTAGGTTTTACCATAGATTTATGCAACTGAAATGGCTCTAAATAAACATTTACAAATCGTATTCTTTTTCCTTTCACCATTACGTCTGCATACATCGCATGTCCATTACTCACAAAAGGAATTGAACCTTTTTCTATAATTTCATATTTTGAATAAAAACTGATGATAGGATTATGAAATGAATATTTCATTTGTTCTAAAATAGGGTTTCCCAAGCTAGAATAACCCGCCTCTTGTAAGAAAACAAAATCTGCGTCGAAGGAATTGATATAATTCTCTACATGCTCTTTACCAAATTCATTGACTTTATTATTAAAGCTAAGCACTTTAAAATCTGCCTTCTCACTTTTTGGCTCAGAATAATTAATCCATCTTCTTACTGGGGTTAAAAACAATGTGGAAATCAGCAAAAAAACAAAGGCTCTTTTTCGCCAAGAAAAAATCCAGAAAACACAGAGTAACAGATTGGCAATCATTAAAAAAGGAAATGCCAATGATAATAAATTGAGTAAAGGAAATACTTTTGGAGGGATATAAGCATTAAGCATGGTTGCTCCTAAAAGCAACACAATTACTACATGAGCAACGGTAAAAATACTTCTAAAAATCCCCACTGATTAATTAATTCTATATCTGTTTCTACCCCAAATTTTTATCAAAATATATCCAACTAAAGCGCCACCAATATGTGCAAAATGGGCAATATTCCCTCCACTTCCAGAAAAACCTAAATATAGAGAAACTATAATAGAAATTGGAAATAAAACCTTTGCTTTAATCGGAAACGGAATAAACATAATGAACATTTCCGCATTAGGATACAGCAAAGAAAATGCAGCAATAACTCCGAAAATAGCTCCAGAAGCTCCAACCATCGGTGTAGAAAGTATGTTTACGATATTCTGTGCATTTCCTTCTAATCTTACTGGAAATTTTCCAAAATCACCCTTTAAAATATCCGAAAATTGTAAACCTTCTACAATAAGCGGTTGAGCATCTTGGTATAACTGATAATATTCCCAAAGATTAAACAAAACGAAAGCACCTAAACCAGAAAGAAAATATAAAATAACAAATTTCTTTTCTCCTAAAAACCGCTCTAAAACAGGCCCAAAACTCGCAAAAGTGAGCATATTAAAAGCAATGTGCATAAAACCTCCATGCATAAACATGTGTGTGATGATTTGCCATGATTTAAAATAAGGAGATGTAGGGAAAAAAGCCGCTAAATATTGATAAGATTGCGGAATAAGCATCGCTAGAATGAAAACAATCACATTCAGGATGATAATATTTTTGGTGATGGGTGTTATATTTTGAAACATATTGTTTTGGTGTGTTAAAATTTATTTTTTAATTCTTCTGTAGGCACTTCTACAAAGGTTCTGTTTCCGTTTGGTGTAAACTCTGGGAAACCTAACTTAATGAAATCCTTCAAAATTTGTTCCACTTCAGCTTTATACAGAAAATCAAACTTAGATTTCGCATTGGTTCTAATCCACTGATTGTTATAATTTTCTAAAAATTCTTCTTCGGTTTTGTATTCTAAAATTTCGAAGAGATTTTCTAAAAATTTAATCACTTGAGATTCTTTCACATCTTCAGGCACTGCATTTATTCTCAGCACATTATCTTGTGCCAAAACAATATCGAAACCTAAATCCGGCAAGTATTTTTTAATCGAACGAAACTTATTTTTCTCAATTTCATTTAAATGATACTCTAAAGAAAACAGCAAACTTTGACTTTTCTTACTTTTAGAAACATTTTTACGGTTTTCGGCTAAGACAATTTGGTGAATTCTTCCCAAATCGAGCATCAACGTTCTGTGGTCTTTGTTAAAAAGCCAATATCCATTTGGTAATCTAAGTAAATCTTCTTCTAAATCCTCGTCTTCTTCATCAAAAAGGTTAATTTTAGATGGCAAAGCTGATGATTCCTGTTGATACATTTCGGTAAGATTTACCATCGCTGTATCATTAATTTTAGAAGGAATTTGGTCTTTAAACGGATTAAAATTTCTGTCGATATGAATTCCTGGAGCGTGATAACTTTTCGCAGCATCTACTTTTGGCGGAAAAAATGAATCCATTTGTTCATTTCGCTCAAAATCTAGACTTGGCGCTACATTATAAATTCCCAAAGATTTCTTAATCGTAGAACGAATCAATGCAAAAATGAGGTTCTCATCTTCGAATTTCACCTCTGTTTTTTGCGGATGTATGTTGACATCTATTTTTTCTGGGTCAAGTTCCAAATACAAGAAAAAACTCGGGCTGTAATTGCTTTGCAACAGTCCTTCAAAAGCTTCCTGAACCGCTCTATTTAAGTACGGACTTCTAAAATATCTTCCATTGACAAAGAAAAACTGTTCGCCTCTAGATTTTTTCGCTGCTTCTGGTTTTCCTACGAAACCATTGAGTTTTACCCAACCTAAATCTTCTTTGATAGGAACCAAAAGTGGATGCAATTTTCTACCGAAAATATCTACAATTCTCTGCATTTGGCTTCCTTTTCTGAGGTTAAAAATCACCTCATCATTATGATAGAGCGAAAACTCTAAATTTTCGTGAGCCAAAGCTACTCTTTGGAATTCATCTATAATATGTCTGAATTCTATATTGTTAGATTTCAGAAATTTTCTACGCGCTGGAACATTAAAAAACAGATTTTTCACCGAAAAAACAGCGCCTTCCGTAGTTTGTGCAGGTTCCTGAAATTGTAATTCTCCACCTTCTATGTAGATTACGGTTCCTATTTCTGCATCTTGTTTTTTGGTTTTGAGTTCTACCTGAGCTACCGCAGCAATAGAAGCCAATGCTTCACCACGAAAACCTTTGGTAGCGATATGAAAAATATCTTCTGTAGTTCTAATTTTAGAAGTAGCGTGTCTTTCGAACGCCATTCTCGCATCGGTTTCAGACATTCCGCTTCCGTTATCTGCTACTTTTATGAGATTTCTGCCCGCTTCTTCTACAATCAATTCTATTTTAGTAGCACCAGCATCTATGGCGTTTTCTAGCAATTCCTTAACAATAGAAGCAGGTCTTTGCACTACTTCTCCTGCAGCAATCTGATTGGCAACATGATCTGGTAAAAGTTGAATAATATCTGACATTTCTATAATTGAAACTCCAAAAATAGTGTTTAATTTCTAAAAAAATTGAATTTGTGGATGAGTAATCCTGATTGTTAAGAAAATTTTATGAAGTCTAATTTCTGACGAAGTTTTTTAGTGATTTTCTGGGTTAATGTTCTTTCATCAGCAAGATGACGAAGTTTAAATTCTCTTTTTTTTCTCACTACAAAAAGATGATAATCTTCTTGCTCCCAAATTGCATATTTCTGAAAGAAAACCATCTCTAGATTATTTTTATCAAGATTTTCTACTAAAGTTGGCAATTCGATGGGTTGGTCTATCACTTGTAGTGATTCTGGCTGATGCTGATGAAGATATTTAATGTATTCTGGATTTGGAATATTGATGAGTAAAAGAGATTTTTCTGAAATATAAGTGCTGATGTTTTTAAACAAATTAAAATGCTCTTCTACTGGAATATGCTCTATAACATCTAACAGTGTGATGAAATCAAAATCAGATTCTTGGGGCTGATAATGCACCACGTCTCCTACAAAAAGTTGAACGTTATTTTTTTGGATATTTTTTTGTGCGTTTTCTATACTTTTTTCGCTTAAATCTACTGCTTCTATATAACCTTTTTCTACTTTTTTAGAAAGTAAATAGGTAAAAGCTCCCACTCCACAACCCAGTTCTAAAATTTTAGATTTTTTAGTAAGTCCTAATTTTTTAAGTTGTTTAAACAAAAAAATCAATCTTTCATTAACTCCTATTTTTATTTGTCTTTCGGAGAACTGGTCATAGAACTGAGAAACTTCTTCTTTCTTCATCTGAAAAATATTTTGAGCCAATAAAAATACAAAATAAATAAAAAAGGCGCATCCTAGGATGCGCCTTCGTCTGAAAAACGAATCAAAAAACTATAGTTTGTATAGAATTTGCGGGTGATTTTACGCTGACTGACTGACCTTCTATCCAAAGATTGTATTGGGTTTCTTGGTCAGAAGAATTCATCACTACTACTACCATTTGTCCGTTCGGATTCATAAATGAAGTAGAGATTAGAAAATCTCTATTGGTAACGGTTCCTAGTCTTCTTGCGTTCATTTGTACATATTTAGAAATATGTCCTATGTAATAATATTCTGCGGTGTAATGTAATTCTCCAGTTCTGGTGTCTGCGATAATCGGTGCGAAACAGAAATTGCCTACATGATTTGGGCCTCCTTTTTCATCTAAGAGAATGTTCCAATCCGTCCAAGCAGAAATTCCGTTGTTAAAATCATTAATCATGTTTTTACCATAAATTTCGCCTAATCTCCAATCGTAGATTTCCTCGAATTTAAATTTTTCTACACAACCTTCGGTGAAAATGAGAAACTTATTAGGAAAGGCTTTTGCGGTTTCTTCTACATTTTCGAAAAGCGGTTGAGATTTTGTCCATGTTTCGTACCAGTGGAAACCTATTCCTGTAGCGTATTTATTCGCCAAAGGATCACTTAATGTAGTGGTAGCTCTTTGGTATAATAAATCTCTATTATGGTCCCAAATGATGACTTCTTTATTTTTGTAGCCGTTTTTCCAAAGGGTAGGCCCTAGATATTTTCCTAAAAATTCTGCTTCTTCTTCGGCGGTATAGATACAAGATTCCCAAGTCTGAGTAGCCATAGGTTCGTTTTGTACAGAAAGTCCCCAAACTGGAATTCCTCTTTTCTCATATTCTTTGATGAATTTAATGTAATAATTTGCCCAAGGCTGATAGTATTCTTTTTTCAGTTTACCGCCTCTCAACATATTATTGTTATCTTTCATCCAAGCTGGTGGAGACCACGGACTGAAATAAAATTTGAAATTTTTGCCAATCATTTTTTGAGCTTCCTTAATCATCGGAATTTTATATTGCTCATCATGTTGGATATTGAAGGTTTTAAGCGCCTTGTCATTTTCTTCTACATAGGTATAACTTCCGCTGCTGAAATCACTAGAATTCATGCTGGTTCTAATCAAGTTATACTGTAAACCATTTTTGCCAAAATAGGCTTCTAAAAATTCTTTTTGCTTGTCTTGAGGCAATTTATAAAAGGTTTCTGCAGAGGCATCTGTAATCGCTCCGCCAATTCCTGTGATTTTTTGGTACTTAAAATCAGGGTCTACAAAAACGCAAATATCTGTTTCCTTCGGTTGAGGAAAATTCTGAAAACTGCCTTTACTGGGTACAAACTTTTCAGTTTGGTTTTTGGCAGTA
>ERZ650302.635-NODE-635-length-19584-cov-10.981361_pt1 | contig 19584 bp, 10 predicted proteins | sample MGYA00376238_ERZ650302 | MGnify/ENA primary metagenome ERZ650302 (study PRJEB26733, sample SAMN07839298) | wastewater metagenome | biome: urban; feature: wastewater treatment plant; material: waste water | place: USA: North Carolina | collected 2016-04-28 ... | reverse complement strand
ATTGAGTTGAGCATTCGTTTTTTCTGTAGCCAGTCTTTGTTGATCCACCTTTTGGTTTAGATGATCTTGTAACTTGGCAAACAGATCTTGAGATTCTACTTTAACTTTTTCTATGGGTTCATCAGGTAGAATATATGACGAGGGAGGCACTTGAGATGATGGCATATGAATTGATGCAATAGAATCAGGCAAGGTATTAATGAGCTTAGTTAGTTGATTCAAGTTCTCGGAAAGATTAGATTGATGTGCATTAAGCTGCTGAAGCTGCTGAACAATTAAATCGCTCTTATCTTCTGGCAGCTTTTTTTGAAGTGCTAATAATTCGGTCATTGACTTCTTAATATCATGCAATTCATCTAGTTGTCTAAAGATATCTCGATCAGCGGACAAGGCCGTTTCAATGGCATTGTACTCTTCTGCAGTAAATCTTTTGATTTCGAAAGTCGTATCACGCATGTGTTGCAAGAGCGCAGCAAACATATCACTAATTTGCTGATTATAATCATTCAAATTAGTACGGCTGTCGACACGTAAAGCCCGGATATGATCTATATCTGACCGAATAAATTGCATAATTTCTTTATTGTCATTAATGCTTGTATTCATTCCCTCAGCAATGGACTCAATATTTTGAGTGCGTTTTAGGACGGCATCCGTTGTATTAACGATCGCTTGAGAGTTATGTAATACTTTCCCTAGACTATCTAAGTAGAGATTGAGCTGTTCAATTTTAGTGGTGGATTGTTGCAGCTCTTGCATAACTTTGACATTATGCTCACTGACACTGACAATTTTTTCTCGATCGAGTGCTTCAAATAGCTCTTTTTGGGCTTGGATGGCTTCGGTATTTTTACCAAATACTTCAGACAGTTGATCAAGATTGCCTCTAAAACCTTCATTGAACTTAACCAGATTTTCTTGCAATGAGCTAATTGTAGAAGGCAGACTTTGATTAATGACTGGTAGTAATTCAAGTTGGGTAAAAGCATAAAAGTCATCTTTAATTTGTTCGACTTTTTGCTTAGTTTTTCTTAATGTTATACTTGATAGGTATGTAGTCATAGCCAAGCCAACTAGGCTTGCGACCATAGCAATTTTTACCCCGCCAATCAAATTGGTAATACCTTGGTTGAGCAAATTATCATTATTGGCAAAATTACTAGTCATTGTATTCGCCAAATCTGGCATACTAAATAAGCCAACAATGATACCTATCATCGTAGTCATTAAACCCAGGTATAAAGGAACACCGACAGTTAGGCGTATTTGCTCCTCTTGGGTATTAACTTGACGCTCTACGATATCTTGAATCATATTAAAATCAAGTGCTTTGTTGCGGCTGCGGATAATGTAACTATTTATGGTAGTCAAAATCTTGTCAAATGCCTGACTTGATTGCTTAGCGTGGGTTTGAATAAGGGACAATTCTATTTTGGGTACATTAGGGTCTTTTACAGCCAATTCCACGAGTTGTCTATGTTGTTGATAGGCGGGGTCTTCTGAGAACAATATTTTTTGTACTTCATGTGGCTGAGTGGCGTTAATCAGATCGTTAGGTGCTTGAACTTTAGCCACATACAAATTTTCTAGTACAGGTAGCATGCTTCTATAAACTTTAATCGACTTTTTTGTCTTAATGAAAAATGCCAACTGTAAAAGTATAATGGCTGTTACTATGCCTATCTCAACCAATTCTACTACATTACTTAGATTCAAAAACCCTAAATCCATTATGTTCTCGCTTATTTTAGACGGACGATCGCTTTTTTAATCACTACTAAATTTTCCCCGTTTCTTTCAAGCTTTCCTGGTGATATATTTTCTATTGATGTTGCATTTTTTTCTACATAGTTTTCGATATCACACACAGAAGCTAACATTTGGTCAATATTGCGAATGACACCAGGCATCGTAGATTGATCTGATATAAAATCAAATTCCCATTCATCATTTGAATAATGGGCTACGCAAAACAAACTTTCTTTTTTTCTAACTTTCGTCCCTTCAGTGAGATTAAAGCCATTATCTTTACTGGCTTTGGTGAAATAAAAATACTCGGTATTTTCTTCTTTAGCTGCAGGTGTTGGCTTAGGTCGTAACTCCTCTTGCATCAACGTATCAACTGGTAACTCTGGCTTTGCTGTAGTTGGGCGGTTGGGTGCTTGTGATGCAGATATAGCGGATTGCTGTTTTGGGCTATGTAGTAGTAGTTGCTGAAGTTGTTCAAAACCACCTTGTAACTCTGCAATGCTAGTCAACAAATTTTTATTTTCTCCAGTTAATCGCGTTATATTCTGTATAATATGATGTTGCTGATTATTTGCTTCTTTCGGCTGATTATTTGTTTTGGATAATTTAGCAACTTGTTCTTGCAAATTAGCTATCTTGTTTTCTAACTCTTTAACACGGGACAATTTGTATAAACAAAAAGCAGCCAGTCCTACACCCAATGCACCCAATAATATTTCGATAATTTCGCGAAACTTATTAGACGACGATTCTTCCACTTTAGCTTTATCATCTGGTTGAGCAACCTTCTTGTTTTCTACCGACTCCTGAATATCCTTTGCAGATGTAGCAGAACTGCTGACTGCGGCTACAGCACTAGCTGGCTTTTGGGCAGCTGTACTTTGTGGTACTTCCTGCAAGAATTGCTCTTTTCCATCAGAAGAGGGTACTATCTGCATTGTTGATGGATCTTGCTTTGCATAACTATGCGTTTGCCCTACCGTAATTAATGCCGTAGTTAAAACCAAGCCTTGAAGTAACTTCATGGCACATCCTTTATAATGTTGTTGATTGAGTAGCCGTCCGTTTGAGCGTTGATATGTAAGATTACAGCATTGCTATCACTTACCTTGCTTCTCAACCTCTAAGGCAAACATAATTTTTTGTATTGAGTCAATAATAGGATAGAAGAAAGGCGAGTTATTAAGTGCCTTTTGCTTATCACTTTGTTCGGCATTAAGCACAGCAATACCCTCATTCAAATAGTCATTTAATTGAAGATTGCTAGCATTTTCAAACCGTTTGAGCGTCTCACTATTGATGCCAAATACTTCGACAAAATAGCCATCATCATAGGAGTTGATTAGATTCAAGAAGAATTCGTTAAATTCTTGCACGGACGCTACAATTTTTTCTCCCAATTCTTTGTTACTTTCTAGCTCCGCATAGGTAATATTATCCTCAAGATCCTGCAGCGTAAATACTCTATTGAGCTTACGAGCTTTGTTTCTATCAAATTCAATCTTATCATTTTCTAATATTTTTAGACCGCCTTTGCCCGTTACTTCTTTGGCAATGCTTGCGTCAAATATTAATCTAATGGATTCTTGATAATCTTGTTGTAGCACCTTTTCAAATATTAATTTTGTGTATTCGGTGAGAATTGTATAATTTCTAGATGAATCAATAATATTAAGAATCTTAGCACCCGTACCGCTAAATAAGAAGTTAATTGGTTTAGGCTGTTGATTGTGTTTTAGCCATTGGGCAATGTGATACATGATCGCTGAATAGAAGTATAGGAATACGATACGATATTGCTCATCATTTTTTAATTTATAACTATAATGATAATCCTTGTTCTCTTGGAGAGCAGCATGTTTTTCAAGACTAAATAGGAATGCATTAAGGTCACTACTACTCGAATTATTTTTATAATAATAGTCAAGCACGCCAGCAAGGGTGGCATTCTTCTCACTTAAGATTCTTTGGTACTCATTATAATATTTTTTGATCAGTGGGTGATTGTTCGCATTATGTTCAGCATAGCCATCACCAAAAATATTGTTAGAAGCAAAACGGAATGACGTGGTTATTTGGGGTTGATCAATGCCATCCACCTTACTAAAGAACACCACGTCTGTGGTGCCACCTCCTATATCTATCGATATGCTATCCCCTGCCGTTCCGCCTTTCTTAGAATAATAATAAAATGGTGCAATAGATTCCGGAAATAATTTCAAATTGTCCGACTTATCGGATATATAATCTTCAAAGAGGCTATGCCAGTCTGACTCTATTTCTGTAATTTTATTTGGAAGCATACTTGACGGATAAAAAGTGACTATCTTAGTTTTACTCAAATTTCCGTTATTAAGCAGTACTTTATTACGAATTAGCATCAACAGTTCTGTGAAATATAGTTTAGCTAACAATTTATTCGCATTTTGCCATTTAAGTGCGGTTTGTGTCTTATACTGGTCTAATTTCTCTTTATTATAAGTAAAAGGAATATTAACGTCATTTAACGCCTGCATTGATTCACTGCCAAGTTCGCTATAAGCAATTACCGTGCGTTGAGGAAAGTTATAGACTTGATCAGAGCCGATAAGATGCGGCATCAGCTCCCTTAAAATCGTATATTGTAAATCCATTTCCTTATAGCCTCTAGGCTCATAGGATGCTGGCATTAAGGTAGCTAATTGGATATCTTGCGGCGTAATATCAAACTGCCTTGATACACTCATGTGATTGTTAATGTATTCAATGTGCGTATTGGTAGTACCAAAATCAACGGCGAAATTGAACTCAGTACTGCCCTGTTCAACCTCAAGCCACTTAGGAATTAATATCCCCGTGGTCGCGGGAATTGTTTTGGCATCTGTCAGCTGAATATAATCAAAATCTTGCTGGATAGTTGCATGTTTAGATAACAAATCGTTCTGACTAATTCGATTGACTTCCCGTTTTACATTCAACGGTTCATTCTTTTGGGTGGTAAAGAACTGCACGTTAAACTTTGGGCTATCCACTGCCATAATTGATTGAACTTTATAAAAAGATTCTAAGCCTGGAACGCGTATTTTCGGGTAAATAGCTAGGTTAAAATCTACTTCGTGAACATAGCCATAATTCTCCCTTTCATTGGCCGGATCATCACCTTTGTAATATGTTCTTTGAAAACGCACTTGTTGATTGTTTCGGATCGGTAAAAATAAATCTACTGTAAGATCATTCGCTGTTTCTCTAAATCTAATACTCGGCTTAGTTACATCATGTTGTTGCCCATTACGCATCTCACTGCCGTCTATTAAGTCAGCAACACTAAAATATTCAAAAAATAAGGGCTTAAGCGGTAGTAAATAGCCTGATTTTAGGCCCTCACAATTACCAAAGAAAAAGTCCGCCTGTGTGTGCGTTTCATCATCAGGTTTATAAGGTAATTTGAATATATTCGGCTCTAATAAGTCACTGACTGTCAAATAAGCAGCTTTAATGCCTGTCGTACCGGGCAAAATGCGTTTAGTCAGTGTTTTTTCTTCATTAAAATACGGGACATTGATATTTTTATCCCAGTTGCTTTCAAGATATTTAATATGCTGATAATTGACCGCAGGCTTGGGTGGTGGCAACACCAAAACCGCTTTACCTGTCGTATAATTACTATGCAATAAAAAACCGCTCTGTAAACTCTCAATCTCCCTGCGCTCACTTTTCATAGGCAGCTCGATACCTGCCACACTTACATTTTTATAATTTTCTGCTGAACTAGCGTTTTGGCTAGTTTCTAAGCCTTGTAACAAGCTCTCAGATAATTGATTGGTATCTTGCGTATTGACTCTATAGATTTTATCAAACAACCCTGGGTTGCTATCTTGCAAAATCTTTAAATTTCGCTCCAAATACTCGCTAAAAGTAGGGGCGATTTCATTTAAAACCGTATGCCTTGCAAACAGATAATATAGATATAATTGGAATTCTTCAGTCCTTTCATATAAAGGCGAGATATCAGAAAATAGCTTTCTATTACCTTGTAGCGAGCGTTGAGCAAAGCTCAAGTCAATATCGGCTGGGGCAAACAGGGTGCTTGGCGAGGTCATGCCAATGACTTTATTTTCAAATTTGATCAAATCAAATTCTTGTATACGCTTACCACTGGTATTAAATTGTCTATCTTGATTAAGATAAATTTCTAGTGTTTCGGCAAAGCGAGTCGCGGCTTTACCCTTGCTTTGCATACGTTGTTTGGCTTCTTTAAAATCCCAATGTACCACGTCCAGCTCATGAATAATCGAACGTTGAAACACCATTTCAGCGATATCTAGCGTTTGGGATACAAGCTTGGCATCCTCTTGTGTCGCTACGACATTATGTGTCTGACCCTTTGGTGATGGTAGCAATTGAACGTCTTTTATAATATTCTCAAATGCTGTTTTTACCCGTTCAAGCCTAGCAAATGGACTAGGTACTGCACAGGTAACAGCGTCCAGGGCACTGCCATGAGGATCCTTAATTTTTTCGATTTGATCGTCATTATATTGGGATTGAGCGTCACCTTCCCATCCTAAAACATTACTTTCACGATAACTAAGCGGCTGTGCCATACTGTACTCCAAATCTCTTTGACTACTATTGATTCATGTGTATTAATTAACTTGACGGAGTAGATAATATTTTTTTACCATATCAGCCATCGCTTCAGAAAACACTTTAACAAATTTGTGCTCCGCTGAATGAAAAGGCAGGTTACGACTTGCGGCATTTAACTGGTCATTAAAATCGTCATAGCCTATTTCTACATGTCTAAATAGCTTTTTCTTGGTAGCAGATTGCCCTTTAACGACGTTGGCAATAGCAGTTTGTCTGTCTAATAAAAAAGGAGCAAAAGCACGATCATTTTTAGCCATTTCTTCAAACCATTGCTTATAGTCCTCTAAAAAGGCAGATAGTTCGTTAAAAAAGCTATGTTTTTGTTCAAAAAATGCCCTTTTCAAAAGATGTCCACCAGTATCTTCTGTACTCCAAACCTGACTATCCACCGCATGATGTAGTTCTTCTTTGAGATACTTTTCGGTCAACGCTAAACTAAGCATAGGCTCATATACCTCTTTGACGGTGTTTTCATCCAAATGCACAAATTCTACTGAACGCTCATCGCTTTTGATACCAAAATGTTTATACACGGGGTTAACTGCACGACCGTGTTCCGTTTTTAGGCTGCGGTCATCCATATTCATAAAGTCTAAAATACCCAATGCTGCGACAAATTCAATAAAATGAGCATCATTCTGTTGGCCTTGTTGCCCTGGGTCATTCGCGATCGGTGTGGTCGACTTATTGTCACTGAGATAATACATAGCGTTGAGGCGTTTCTCACCCGTGATATTATGTTTGTAGTACATTAAGGCTGATTTAGTTTTGGCGATAAAATCACTTTGCCGAATCGGACTATTTTCTTCTTCCATAACCTTAAAATAAGGTAAAAGCGTAATAGCACCTACTTTTGCGTTTTGCAATAAGGCAGAATTACTAGCACTATTGCCTTCACGGATATTTTTTAAGACGATAGGAAAGCCTGCTGCACCTGTACCACCAAATATAGAACTGATAATTAACAGCCGATCATCTTCACCAAAGTGATTGGTTAAAAGCTTATACTCTTCTGACTCTTTAAATTGATTAAGTACCACACTACCAATATGCGGATTGCCAACAAATCCAATATTCATATTTAGATCGATTAGATCAATAGATTGGCTGCGTTGGTTAATTGATTTACCCGAAAACAAAAAATCCGCCATAAGTTTGTCTGGATACTCCAATGAGCTATAACCAATATAATTCTTAAATGGCCTTTCCATATCCGTTAACTCAAAACGATAAGTCGTTCCCGCTTGGGTTTGAACACTTTCTGCAATGGTACTCAAACGCAAAATCTTTGTACTAAAAAAACCCTCATGGTCGCCAAGTGTATTTCTAACTTTTTCATATTTTTCTAGCAGACGTTCTGTGCGCTGCAAGTCTTTATTTTCGCTGTGAGGATCAATAATAAGTGGCACTACTTCATAAGGCGAATTGGCTTTCACACCTGCGGCTAATAGCATTGTAAAAGCCTTAATAACTCGTGAGCCCGTTCCGCCAATACCCACAATGAACAATCTAGACATACAGCAACTCCAATTTCTATTCTATCTAAAAAATAAATTCGATACTTAAATCAACGGATTATGGCTTTAGAAGCGTTGTATTTGAAAGATTTCTACTTTTTCTTTTAAATGGCAAAAATGTAATAATAGCAAAAATGAGGAAAGCCCAAATGGCATTTAAGATAGCAAAGCCAATTACATCAGTTACAGCAATCGGATTTAACGAGCAGAAGTTACCACTTCTTACATCACCATAAACCCAAAAGAAAGCAATTAGGGCATTGATACCTGCTAATAGTAAACCGGTAAACCAAACCCATTGTTTTTTATGATATCTAGGGCTATCTATAAGGTGATATAAAATAAAGTATCCCAAAATCGCTGTCACAAACATTATCGATGCAACTTGGTTGCCTATGGCACTATACCCGCCAACAACCCCTGTACAACCTGAGGTCATGCCATTGAGATGTAAGCTAAAAAACTTACTAAATAGACCAAAAATAGGGTTGTATAAAAAATTCGACATGGCTAACTCCATTAATCTTTAAGGCTCAATTAATATATCAAAATAGGCGGTTGGTTTTTGTTCAGAATTAAATGCCTGATAGGCGGACTGCAGTAAAGTATCAATACCAAAAGTGCCCGTAGCTAATGCGGTGGCTGTGGTTATTTTAGTGTCATCAACAGTCGCAGACTTTTGAATCCACTCTGGAAATCTAGGCTGATAAGAAATTTGTAAATTTGTTTTGGTTAGTTGAGGCTGCTTACCTATATAGCTAAGTGTTAGCACATGAGTGGCGGAGGCCAACCGCTGTTTAGCCATACTATCGGCTTGCTGAACTTTTGAAATGACAAAATTGGGATCATTAACTTTATAATTATGAATATCTTTAAACATGACTTCGCTATCATTTTTGCCTATTTGAGGTAATTGCACGGCAATATCCAAATTAAAAGTAAGCTTCTGCCCTGCTATGACTTTGGCTTCTGTGATGCGATTATTTTTTAACGCTTCTTCAATATTAAACGATGCTTGCGGCGTTGCACCGATGAGAGTACTGGTTAATACGCCATATTTAATTTGACCCTGGTCAGCGTGATTAACTAGTAATAGTTGGTTTTGATATTGATTCAGACTATGTAGGTTTAGCTCATTTTCAATTGATAGAATCGAATCTTTATCCCCCATGAGCCAAATATAATAAGGCCGTGGGGCGGCTAAATTATGTACGCCGCCATTCTTATCATAGTACGCCCCATTGAAACTTGATACTAATTTAACTACTAACAAGGAAAAATCTGGATTAGCTTTAATTTTTTGGCGAATAATGCCTTCTAAGTAGGCTCCTTGAGATGATAAGTAGTCTTGTGCATTCTGCTGCCCCTTGGGTGGTGAGAATATGAAATCTGATACCAATACAACCACCCCATGTTTATCTAGGGTCGGTGATTTCAAAGCGTTGCTAATTAACTTTGCGATATCAGAGGCAGAACGATCCCCTGATTGACTCTGTAATAAGCTCGGTTCTAAACTATCCGTAAATTTTTTGATATCATCCATATCGTTTAAGCTCTGCGTCTGAAAATTCTCAACACTGACAAAGCCATAATTTACTGAGTTAATAAAACTTGCATTTTTTAATTTTGACATTAATGCCAAAATCGTCGCTTCAAACTCTGTATTTCCTTTTACATAGCCATCCATACTGGCCGAGTTTTCTAGCATAATATCTACGTTAAATTTAGAAGTTTTGCTAAGACTTACAGGCTGCCAGATTGCAGCCTCCGATAAGGCGATATTTTTTTGATTTGCATTACGTATCAATACATCTCGTAGTATTTGATCATCTATTTTGCCTTGGGGAGTTTTTATACCAGCGGCCCAGGGCTCTTTAGTTTCTAAAACGAATTTAGCCAAATCTCGATACTCTTTTTCATCAATCTTTTTATCATTTGCTATAGATGCTACTACTTTATCTTGAAAGTCAGCATAGTTGGAGCTAGAGCAGCCTATCATAGCTATAGTTAGTATAATTAAGAGTAGTTTACCAAATTTACGTTGAGACTTTGCTTCTAAAAATTGCATAGTATTAACCAAACAGAAATATTTTTAACCAAACAATAACAGATTTTAGCGACCAATTCGACAATATTTTATCAAAAACTATTTTTTGCTTAAAACCTATTTACAATCTTTTCAATCCAAGGCTTGATACCCTTGAACTCATTGCTAAAGGACTCAACTGTGAATTGATGCTGATTCCAGCTGAAAAAAACCCCAAGTCCTGGCAATTTTAAATGAAGATAAAGGGTTTAGTGACGATATTCAAAGTCTGATTGATAACCCTTGGCAGGGTCTGTTGGAAGATGATTGGTCATGAAAGTCCGTATGCTAAAACTTTCCTTGTATGACCATGTGGTGGGCTGTTTAGATATGTCGAAAAATAAATCGAAAATCGACATATCCATGAGGACATGTTTATACTATCGACATACTCTCATGATATGTACAAATTTAGGCGAAAAATCGACATGGTTTCTACTCAATCAAAAGATAGCTTAAAGACCAACTCAGATTGGCAAGCAGAGCAACCATACAACGAACTGGCAAGTTTACCTCCTAGTATTGATGTCGAAACCAAAGCTGTCCTAAAACAATGCATCGAGGCTCGTGCCAAACTAGCCGAACTCAAACAAGCTAGTATGCTCATTCCCAATGACAGCATCCTAATCAATCTCATCCCTTTACTCGAAGCCAAAGATAGTAGCGAAATTGAGAATATTGTCACGACCACAGACGAATTATTCCGCTATGCCGAACAATCCGAAAATGCCAATCATGCTACTAAAGAAGCCCTCCGCTATCGTACTGCCTTATATCAAGGAATTACTTCAATTAAAGAGCGACCTTTTAGCACCCAAACCGCTATCGAAGTCTGCCAAACCATCAAAGGTGTTAATCTAGGCATCCGCTCAGTCACAGATACAGCCTTAAGCAATAGTGTGACAGGTGAAATCATCTATACACCTCCTGTCGGCGAAGCGGTGATTCGTGAGAAACTTGCCAATTGGGAGCAATTTTTACATTATCATGATGAGATTGACCCCCTCATTAAAATGGCAATTGCCCATTACCAATTTGAAGCGATTCATCCATTTGCCGATGGCAATGGACGTACTGGGCGAATTCTCAATATGCTATATCTAATGCACGAGAAGCTATTAAATTTGCCGATTTTATACCTGAGCCGTTATATTATCAAAACCAAAGAAGACTACTATCGCCTATTGCTTGGCATCACTAGACACCAAGACTGGATAAGTTGGATTATGTACATTCTTACAGGCATTATTCAGACTTGTGAATGGACGATTCACAAAATAGAAGCGATTCGTACCCTGCACCAAGATACCAGCGACTATGTGAAAGTAACAGCACCCACTGTGTATTCTCGAGAACTGATAGATGCGATATTTGAACAGCCATATGTCCGTATTGGAACGGTAGTCAATAAGCAAATCGCTAAACGCCAGACCGCAAGTAATTATCTTGCCAAACTGGTAGAGTTGGGTGTCCTACAAGAGATTAAAGCAGGGCGAGAAAAACTGTTTTTACATCAACATTTGATAGATTTGTTGGTTGAAGATAAACGTATTACTTACCATCGACCTTTCTAAAGCTTAAGCTTTAACTATAATTATTTCTATTTTTCAAAATCATTTTTATGCAAAAATCGCTAAAAAAGTTAGTCCAACTTTCGGGGTTCAGATCACTATAGCGTGAATACCATTAATCAGATTTTTAGACCCTTTGGATTAGTGTTAAAACTGGACTATCGATTAAACAATATAACTATTTCGTATTTAAAGCAACTATTTCTTAAATATGAACAATAAGCTGTTCTATTTTAGGGGAGATTTGCACTCAAACATTTATTATTTTGTATAATAACTCGTTTTGTCATAAATACATTGGACAATTTCGACGTGAAAAACTAGGTAATTTTACTGAATTTTAGCATTGTTATTTTTATAAAAATGCTAAATTCAAGGAAGAAGTATGAACTTTGTCGATGTCGAACCTACCCTAGAAAACTACTGGCGAGCGATTATTTTATTTGGTAAAAATACCGCCTCTTACAAATTTGCCCTTGCCAAGAGTCTTATTGATATCAGTCTTGAGCGAAAGTCAGATTTGATCACCCTTGATGACTTAGCCCTACCCTACGCACTGCACCTTGCCGAACACCTTAAGCACAGCCCAAAACAAAGTACCGCTAAAACCAGTCAATTTATCCAAGCATGCCAAGGTTATAATGAAGGCAACATTGACGAAGATAAGCTGATTCAAATCACCAAAAAAGAAGGCTTTAAATACGTTTTAGACGCTTTTCATGTGGTCAATACCAAAGCGATTACTGAGCGATTTTATGACGTCGTGAATGAAGAGTTTTTTATTGATGAACGCAAATTTAACAAAGGGATTCGCTTAACCGATAACTTATTTAAACTGTTTTATCTGTATGACAACTCGGCAAAAGATTTAAACCAAGAGACCGAATCTCGTTGGAACTTGGTTGAAAAAGCATGGGAACTCAATATCAATAAAAATCTCATTGCAGTCGAGTTCGATCAAGAAACCAAAGAGCTTTTTACCCACGATACCAAACACAATCGAACCAATATTACCACCTCTCGTGGCGCGTTAAATGGCTATCAAAAAAGTCGCTGTTTTTACTGCTTTAAAGAAATCAGTATTTCATCAGTGGATGACCTACTGGCAGACGTTGACCATTTTTTTCCACATCTATTAAAACCACAAGTGGCAACCGCAGGCTGTTGTCGCCCTGTCAATGTGGATGGGGTTTGGAACTTGGTGTTATCGTGTCCAGAATGCAATCGTGGCGAGAATGGAAAATTTGCCCAAGTACCGAGCCTTGAACTGCTTGAACGCCTTCATACTCGCAATGAATATTTAATTGGCAGTCATCACCCCCTGCGGGAAACGCTGATTATGCAAACGGGGAATACGGAGCGTGATAGAAAGTATTTTTTGGATAAGTCCTATCGCTTTTCTAAAATCAATTTGATACATGTGTGGCAACCTAAAGCACAAGGTACGAGTATCTTTTGATGACCACAATTGATTTTTACCAGACCCATGCTAAAGATTTTTTTAGCCAAACGATTAACGTCGATATGCAAAACGTGTATCAGCCGTTTTTAGAACGTTTACCCAATGGTAAGCAAACTATTTTGGACGTTGGTTGTGGCTCTGGGCGTGATAGTATTTTTTTTGCCGATCAAGGCTTTGATGTTACCGCTATTGATGGCTCACAGAATTTAATCGATTTAGCCAAACAAACGGATAATCGTATCAATTGGCAATGTTTAACTTTTGATAAAATCGCTAATCAAAACTGGCAAAATCGATTTACAGGTATTTGGGCGTGTGCGTCTTTGCTTCATGTAACTTTTGAAGAATTGCCTCAAATTTTAAATGATTCAATCGGTTGTTTAAAACCCAATGGCATTCTCTATGCTTCGTTTAAATACGGTGATAGGGAGCGGGACAAGGAGGGTCGATTTTTTTGTGATATAAATGAAGAGCGTTGGCAACTTGTTGAACTAAAATTGCAATCTGCCGAACACTTAAAAATTTGGCAGACTATTGATAATCGTGTGGCTAGACAGGAAATTTGGTTGAATGTCCTACTTCAGCATATGCCTATCACCATTGATTAAGAAATTTATAGCTCAAAATATTTATCATCCTGCAGTTGTACCATATAGGCAAAAAATCGTAGTAGACTTGAGAACTTATAATCAAACCGTTTTGAATGGGTGTCTTTGATTTTAATGCCAAATGTAATCGTTGTAGGGGCATTTCGACGTTTATGAGTCATTTTAGCTTGTAAACTAGTTTCAAAATCATATAGCCTTATTTGCGATACTCTCCCTCTTCTGCTACGCCGATTTTGAGCTATTTGCTTCAAGCGAGTGGTTTCTTTTTCACAAGCATTGGCAATGATTTGGCTTAATGGCTCGTGGCAAGTATACATACAATTATTTAGACCGAAAATTTGTTCGGATAGCGATAAAAATCTATCAAATTCAATAAGTTCTTGGTAAGTTTTTCTGAACGTGATAGTTGCATGAGCTGTGCTGACTTTATGGGTGATTAACTCAATAAACCATTGCCAATCATCAGGTTGTTGTTGACGGATAAAACTTGCTCTCGTCATTATTTGGCGTAGCATTCGCCTTTCTACATACAAATCGATAAGCATTGGTGAAACTCGATTATCTGTTGCCACAAAACGGCGAGCACCACGTGTCGTTTTGATATGTGATAGGGCTATGGCTCGTTGGCTTAGAGTCTTTATATCCGCTATCGGCATGCGTAGCTGGGTGGCAATATCATCGTTTTCTACTTTTTGTTCAAAATGACCCAATAAAGCTAATAGCTTATTAATGCCATAACGCCCGAATAGCTCGTGACTATTCGGTAGCGAGTTATCCAAGATATCAGCGAATTGGCTGTAATCATAGCCAAAATCCGCTAATGTCGAACTATGCTTTGTTCCCAGTATTTTACGATAAAGCCATTTTTGCATGTCCAATAGCTTAATCATACCGTCATTCACAGTAATATTGTTATCTAGCAGATTCTGTGTGCTAATATGGGTAAGATTTTTAATGAGTGTCAATGGTAAACTTGGATTGGCTTTGGATATTTCATAAGTCGCAGACAGCATGGCAAAATGATTGTAATATTCAATCCCCCGCTCAGGTGAGATATGCCCTGCAAGCCCTGAGACCATGTACCATTTAAACTGACTGAATTCACCTCGCCGTAGTAAAGCATCTTTAATGCGAATCACCTCATTTTCACTAAACCCTGTTATTGCACTTGCTAGCGACACATCACTGGTTAAGATAAGACTAAAATTGCTGATGGCAGTATGTCGAAAACCATGGAAATTAAAGGTTTTTTCTATTAGGCTGATATCTGTGACCAGCTGTTTTAAAAACTGCGTTGGTAAATGTTGGCTCAGGCTTTGGGTATTGTAAGAAAGCGTAAAAATTAATTGTTGCTTATTGCGTCCACGATTGGCTTGTATATAGTCGATAAAAAAGTTAAGTTCTGCTTCAGAAAGCAGTGCGTATAAGGGTAATCGACGTGTACTCACTTCCGTTTTTAACCGTCTATGATTGTTAGGGCGAATAATAATACAGGGTTTGCCACTGTCCAAATTCTCTATATCACTATATCGCAGTCCTACCAGTTCCATTTTGCGTGCCCCTGTTCGCATCGCTAACAGATAAAGCAATATCAACATATCTGCATCTAGTGGATCGATGTTTTTTCGTATTTGTTGGACGATAGCTTGAAAATAATTGGGTGAAATCCATTCAACACGCACTTTTCTTTTTCTTTTTGCTTCAGGAATGTTGGCTTCAGCTATTAGGTATTTATCATTTTTATGAGCAAAGTTATGCAAACGCTGTAGACAGTTAGCGGGATAGCCAATATCGATGTTTTCCAGCTTACTTTTTTTAAAGTCTATGATTTTCTCATACATGCTTTCAAAATCATCACTTGTCCAATTAAATAAATCCTCGCCAACTGTATACCACAGCCAATCATAACCCATGGCTGATAGATATTTTTCAACCGAGCTTGTTTGAATGGGCCTATCCCCTGATAATAAAGAAATAATCCAATCAATTAAAATTTGCTCGGCAACGTGGTTGAAAGTGTGGCTTAGACTTTTTAAATCTTCAACATGAAGTTCTAGTCGTCTTCTGTGCGTTAATACCCTATTTTCACCAATGCGTAATTTCGAATATTTGGTTCTAAAAATCTCTATGATTTCTTGAATCAAATCTGAATGACGAATTTGGGCATTGATAGCAATTGCTTGCTGATTGCTCCGATTTACAGTATTTGTCACCGTTGAATTTAAATTGTTTAAATCATAGGTTCTGTTGGGATAATTAAACTTATTGAAGGTTAGAAGGTCAAAATCCTGATTGGGCAGTCCACAGGTCTCAAGGGTTCCTTGAAGTACCCCCACCGAGGTCTGATTGATACGAACATTATCTGTATTTTCCCAACAGTAACTGGCATATTTTAAAAGGGTTGGTAACTCACCAAATTTTCGAAGTTCTTGGAGTAACAACGATTTAAAAAAATACTGCAAAATTTCATTTATAGGCTTATTCACGTAAGTATGAGTAATAGTTTGTGGAATTTTTCTGACGACTACAAGCCAAAGTTGACTTATGAGGTCAACACAGATTTGTTGTGAGTTATATAGCGTTTCATCCACGCGTTCATTGCCATAATTTTCACTCTCATAACGGATTTTTGCGATAATTCGATGATTAATGAAAGGTTGTAAGTCATCACTAACCACCGTTTTGAGCCAAGCTAAGAGCATTTTTTTATCATTAATTGCCCCAAAAACGATACCCGAAAACAGCAAACTACCGATTGCCATTTTTTGGTGATGAGCGTCTTTATTAACTGTCTTAAAAAAATCCTCTTGCACCCAGTAATCAAGCACTAGTTTGACTATTTTATTTACTTCCATTCCTTTAGTGACCCAAAACTCGTCCATTCTGAGAGTATTGGACTTATATTGAGCTTTTTGTGGTGGGGCAGGCTCTGCGTAGTAGTGATTTTTTAGTCGCGTCGTTTTGTTTTTTTGTTCAATAAAATCAGTAAGAAGACGCATGCTGATGAGATAATCCGCTTCAAGCAGTCCATAATTCTCATCCACCCATTCATTGGCTTTCCTCAAAAACAGGGTAAAACCTTGAGCATTTAGACCTATAAAATCTTTAACCAGTTTTGCCTTGTAGTCTTTGAATTCGTCTACTGACTTGCCTTGTTGTCGGAATTTTTCCTCTAATTTTTTTAGCTGTTTGGCATTTATTTTTTGGGAATGATTGGCAGTATCTTGATATTTAGCTTGAGAAAGAAGAGCAAGCCACAGTTTTTCAAATTCTGTAAAGACGGTTATTTTTTGATAAATAAACGGGTAAGGAAATGGCTCAGGTAAAATCGGTAAGGGCACCAAATATTTTTTGGCTACTTTTTTAAATGTTAAATTTTTTAATTGCATAAGTCTATTTCTCGCAATTTATTTAAAATCTGCTTTTCAACATCCTTTGTTTCGTAAATATTTAAATCTCTCGCAATGTCATCAAAGATGATGGCTTGGTCTTTAATATCTGATTTGCTGAGGCTTGAGAACTCACCTAACGCTTCTTGCATAAATCGCTCATGCCCTATAATGGCATTAATCAGTGGCATGGGAATTTTACGTTTTTCAAGTTGCGTGCGTACAAAATGTCTGGTCCAGTAAGGGGTCAGGTCTAGTATGGGTTTCATCATTTCCCACACTTGCCCACGCTTAATACTGCTAATTTTTTCAAAAGTCTCTGTAATTAAATTTAGGAGTTGATGGTTTTCACTCGTGCCTGATGACGTGCCAAATAGGATATTTTCGATTTTGTGGCGAATGAACTCGTTAGCAATATTTTGATGGCGGAAATCTGACAAAAATCGTTTGTAAATATGCAAATATTCAATCACTATTTTGCCAAGTGGAACGAGGCGATGGCTTTTGACTGAGCGATTGGGTTTGTCGTCAATCATCAGCCATCCCATTTCTAAATCAATATTTTGAATATCACTGATCTTGTTGTTCGGTCTAATGCCTGTTAAGACACAAAATATTATCCAGGTGTAAATACTAAATGAATTGAATAGTTGAAGTTGATTGCTTGAACCCATAACCCATTTTCGTAATTGAGCTAAGGTAGCTTTGACAAATTCTATCTTTAGAGCAAATTGAGAGCCCGTTGAAAAATTCTTTGTATTCCAAAGATAATCTAAGTTAAGCAGATTATCTTGATTGAGCCATATCATCGCGTCACGATAACAATTGACGAGATCCAAATTTTCATGACTGCTATAAAACATAGCAGGTGCTTCGCCCGATGAAATACGACAGATGATTTCGCTTGTATGGCTGTCCGCGGTCAGAATATAGCTACTCAAGACCACTTGAAGCGACGATTCAATTCGCCAGTTTGACAAGTAGACTAACCCCAATTCTTCTCTTACATTGGATAGATAGTCTTGAATTTGTGTCAAATTGGGCATTTCTTCTAAAGAAAGTAAATAATTCGGCAATTTGTGCGGTAAAGGAATCTCAACTTTATCAAATTCATTTTCATGTATATTACTATCGTAGCTTCTCTTTGGACGGGTAATACCGAGCAAAAATATGATGGTGGCTTTTCTAGGAGAAACGTTAAAAATTCCTAAATCTTTCAAAAACGCTTTACTGGTAAAGGCTTCAACACGAGAAGCTGACAGCATTGATAATAAACAAACTGACGCACAACTTTTCTTCAACTCGATTGTATCTTCACGAATCGGTTCATGTAACTTTGCATCCCGGACAAAAACGCTAAAAATTTCTTTATAGCTAATTTCACTCAAAACGGTGGGACTGGTGATAAGTGCTATTTCTCTCAAACTGATATTAAGCTGCTGGATATCTAGCTCTTTAAGTTGTAGCAGTTGGCTCTGAGCATACAACTTATCTTGATAAGCCAAATTTTTATGGATAGGCTTACCTAATGTATCGAAAAACTCATTAATATCAATGGGTTTGCCGTTCTTATACTGGTCTTGATATGCTATGCTTGAAAAAAATACTTTGCTAAAGCCTTGCAGATTATTTTCCATATCATACGGCTGGAATTTTACTAGGCTTGGATTAAAATAACTTGGCACATCAGCACGAAAGCCTTTATCACTTTTTTGATAGATTGCTATATTCTTCGGTTTATGTAATTTATCTTTCGGTTCTCTATCTTTTTCCTCTTTTTCGTCCTCTTCAACTTTATTAATCTCTTTTGTTATTTCTCTTGCATGTCTGTTCCCAGAAATAAGCTCTAGATAAAGAGAAAGCTTTAGAACTTGATTTACTTTTTGTTTTTTCCCCTTATCGGGATCTTTACTGTCTGCAGGTGGTTCAATGCGTTTGATTAGCTCAGCAAAGTAAGAAATTAAATTTATAAAGCTTAAATCTTTTTCAACACTAATTGTCGGAAATTCATCATAAAGCCATGTATAGACTGCTGTCTTGCGAATGAGTGGCATTTTAAAACGCACAATAATATCTTTGTAATAAGACATTCTGCCAAGGGCTTTCATCACAATTGCGAGGTAAATTCCTATTTTTAGCCAACTTATTTGATGAGGCGTTAACCTCTCTTTATGTAATAATATTAATAGATGGACAATTGGTGGCTGTTTGCTGAGGGTTCTTACTTTTTGTAAATTTTCCGATTTAAAAAAATCTAACGGTTTAAAAGTTATGATTCTGTGTATCAGCAATGTATTAACGTCATAATGAGTTAGTAATTTTTGACTCTCCAAAGCAATATTTATCAGTTCGCTTAATGTGCTTTTAACATCTTCATTATTAATTGTAATGTCTGTTAATTTTAGCTTACCCTCCTTAAACCCTTCACTAGAAAGAATTTCGGAAATAAGATCTCTGAATTCATTGACGTTATAAATTTTCAGCCCATTTTTTTTATTATTTCGATTAGCCATTATTCTGCTCTTTTAAAAGTTGCTAGCGAGATATTGAGAAGCGAGCAATATTGCACTATT
>ERZ650302.629-NODE-629-length-19638-cov-6.009958_pt1 | contig 19638 bp, 20 predicted proteins | sample MGYA00376238_ERZ650302 | MGnify/ENA primary metagenome ERZ650302 (study PRJEB26733, sample SAMN07839298) | wastewater metagenome | biome: urban; feature: wastewater treatment plant; material: waste water | place: USA: North Carolina | collected 2016-04-28 ... | reverse complement strand
TAAAACAAATATTTTTAAGCAAGGCGAGGTGGCTAACTTCATTATAGAACTTTCAATTGTATCATAAACTGTCGGCAATTGAGGATTTCTAACAAGATATATGGTATATTTCAGATTTTATGGTATAATTGAAATGTTATAAATTTTATTATAGGAGAACATCATGGAAGACCCTGGTAGTCAGACCATCTATATACAACTATCTATTTTATTCTTATTGACCTTGTTCAATGCCTTTTTCTCAGCATCTGAAATGGCTCTAGTTTCTCTTAATCGTTCGAGAGTTGAACAAAAGGCCACAGAAGGGGAGAAGAAGTTTGTTCGTCTTTTGACGGTGTTAGAAAATCCAAACAATTTCTTATCTACGATTCAGGTCGGAATCACCTTTATTTCAATCCTTTCTGGTGCTAGCTTGGCCAATGATTTAGGGGCAGTGTTTGCAAAATGGATGGGAAATTCTGCGACAGCTCAGACAGCTGGTTACTGGCTAGCTCTGGCGATGCTGACATTTGTATCAATTGTTCTTGGTGAATTGTATCCGAAGCGAATTGCCATGAATATGAAAGAAAACTTGGCAGTTGTCACAGCACCAGTCATTATTTTTCTTGGAAAAATTGTAAGTCCTTTTGTCTGGTTGTTATCAGCTGCGACAAACTTGATTAGTCGTATTACGCCTATGAATTTCGATGATGCAGATGAGCAAATGACTCGAGATGAGATTGAGTATATTTTAACCAAGAGCGAACAAACCTTAGATGCTGAAGAAATCGAAATGCTTCAGGGAATATTCAATTTGGATGAAATGATGGCTCGTGAAGTCATGGTACCGCGTACAGATGCTTTCATGGTAAATATCGAAGATGATATTAACGTCATCATGCAAGAAATTCTTCGCCAAAATTTTTCTCGAATACCTGTTTACGAAGGGGATAAAGACAATATCATTGGCCTCATTCATACCAAAAAAATTCTTGCTGAAAGTTTCACAAATGGATTCGATCAGTTAAATATTCGCCGTATTATGCAGGAACCACTATTTGTTCCTGAGACGATTTTTGTGGATGATTTGCTGAAGTCTTTGCGAAATACTCAAAATCAAATGGCCATCTTACTAGATGAGTATGGTGGCGTATCAGGGATTGTTACCCTCGAAGACCTGCTTGAAGAAATTGTCGGGGAAATAGATGATGAAACTGACAAAACAGAAATCTTTGTGCGTGAAATTGCGGAGAATACGTTCATTGTCCAAGGCAGTATGACCTTGAATGATTTCAACGAGCACTTTGATTTGGATTTGAGTAGTGATGATGTTGATACCATTGCAGGATTTTACTTGACAGGGCTTGGAACCATTCCAAGTCAGGATGAAAAAGAAGCCTACGAATTAGACAACAATGGTTTCCACATTGTGATGGTCAATGACAAAGTGAAAAATGGCCGTGTAACAAAATTGAAAATTCTCATCACCCCACTTGATGATGAGAACGAAGAGAAGGACTAGTTTTGGTCTTTCTTTTTTTATTCTTTTCTAAGATCAACATTATCATTGAGCATCGTCTTGTAAATATGTTGCACTAATCTTTAGAAAATGAATGATAGAGGAAGATTGGATGAGAAATTTAGTCGTTTTTTACACACATCCTTGGATGGGATTGTTGAGGGACCAAATGGGGCTATGGACATTGGTTTTGTCCACTACAATGTAGAACTTGAGCAGTTTGCCAAACAGGTGACTGCCAATGCAGATACGATATTATTGCGCAGAGCAACCTATGAGATGATGTACCAGTATTGGCCAAATATGTTGAACAATGAGGAGAAGGAAGTGAGCATGAACGTGCTCATGCTGCCTGGATAGACGCTGTTGAAAAAATTGTTTGTTCAAGAACGTTACAAGAAACTGCATGGAATCATTCAACATTGATTCATGAACAGATTACTGAAAAATTCGACATTTGAAAACAGAAAATGCTAGCGATATTTTAGTTTTAGGAAGCCCTCGTCTGACTAAATTTCTCCTGAAAGAAACCGTAGTTGATGTTTTGAAATTGACTGTGTCGCCAGTCATTTTTGGGAGTGGCCTACGATTGTTTGAAGGGATAGAAGAGCACCTTGAATTAGTAGACACTCAAATAATGGAATAGGGAGTGCTTGGACTGACATACCGGATACGAAAGGATAGAGAGTTGCCGAATGAAGCAGATAGTCAATAATAGAAGCGTTTCCATTTTTGTGTTATACTAGAGGCATAAAGTTGTGAGGGAAAGATTATGACAGAGGTTGATTATCGTAAAGTAACTGGTTTGGTTCATTCAACAGAAAGTTTTGGTTCCGTTGATGGTCCTGGTGTACGTTTTGTTGTCTTTATGCAAGGTTGCCATATGCGTTGCCAGTATTGCCACAATCCAGATACATGGGATTTGGTCAACCCTGCTGCGACGGAGCGTACAGCAGAGGATGTGTTAAATGAGGCACTTCGGTTTCGTATGTTTTGGGGAAAGGAAGGCGGAATAACTGTTTCTGGTGGTGAAGCTACCATTCAGATTGATTTTTTGATTGCGTTATTCACACTTGCGAAAGAAAAAGGCATCCATACCACATTGGATACCTGTGCCTTAACCTTCCGTTCAACGGAGCGATATTTGGAAAAATACAATCGTCTCATGGAAGTGACAGATTTGGTGCTTCTTGATATTAAGGAAATAAATCCTGAACAACACCGAGTTGTGACTGGACACAGTAATAAAACCATTTTGGAATGTGCTCGTTATTTATCCGACATTGGAAAACCTGTTTGGATTCGTCACGTTTTGGTACCAAATTTAACTGATCGAGATGAAGATTTGATTGAGCTTGGTAAATTTGTCAAAACTTTAAACAATGTAGAACGTTTTGAGGTATTGCCATACCACAATCTTGGTGAATTTAAGTGGCGTGAACTTGGTCGTCCATATCCACTTGAGGGAACAAAACCTCCAACACGAGCTAGAGTGGAAAATGCTAAAGCCTTGATGGAGACTGAAACTTATCAAGAATATCTGAATCGAATTAAGGGATAAAATACTAATAAAAAGAACAGGAAGTGCCGGAGCATTTCCTGTTCTTATTTCTATTCTAAGATGAATTTTGTTTTAATGCCATCCACATCAACAAAGGCTGCGCTATTGTCTAGTCTGTGAAGGTTTAGGTTTGCAACAATGGCACGATTTAAGGTTGCTTCAAAAGCTTCTGGATTGGAATAGATGACCGTATAGTAGGCAAGTCCTGGCATGCCTTCTTGTCTGGTTTTCAGATTTTTTCCTCCCCATTCGTTGACAGCTAGGTGGTGATGGTAGTCTCCAGAAGCTAACCAGGCTGCAGATGGGACGGAGAATTTATCCTCGACAGCTAAGACCTCCTGGTAAAACCGGCTAGAAGCAGCGCTTTCTCGGACAGACAGATGGACATGCCCCATGCGACTGCCAGCTGGCATTTGATAGGCTGCGTCAGCTTTTTTCCCTAAAGCATAGATCGTTTCAGCATCCATAGGCTCAGTAATGCCGACGATGCGGCCGTCTGGGCGGACATCCCAAGTGTCTTGAGGCAGGTCGCGGTAAATCTCAACGCCATTGCCTTCGGTGTCGGCTAGGTAAATGGCTTCGCTGTAACCGTGGTCGCTGGCCCCTTGGAGGGGAATCTTATTGTCGATAAAGTGGCGGAAAATGGTCCCAAGGTCTTCGCGGCTAGGTAGGACAATGGCCAAGTGGTAGAGTCCGTAGCTGTGGTGGACTTCGTCTTTCTGCTCTGTCTGAATCAGGCGGATAAGGGTGTTTTTTTCAACGCCAAGGTCAATCTGTTTAGGGCTTTGGGAGAGGACTTTCAGCCCCAAGACTTGTTGGTAAAACAGGCTTTGGAGTTCTAAATCGCGGACGTTGAGGGCGACATGGCCCAGTTCAAAATGTGAGTTGTACATCGTAATTCCTGACTTTCTTATTCATTTAGTTTATGGTATGATTGTAACAGATACATTAAAAAAAACAAGTACGATTTTATCAAATGGTTACTATTGTTTTCTAAAGTAATGGGTATTTTCAATAGAAAGAGGGAGGAAAAATATGCCGAAATATCATATCAATAATGTCTATGCCTGTCCTTATTTAGCTACACAGACAGTCTTGTCTGGAAAATGGAATATTTTGTTATTGCATCATATTGAGGACGGACCGATTCGGTTTAATGAATTGCATCGTCGATTGACTGGCATTTCACAAGCAACCTTAACCAAGCAGTTGCGTCAATTGGAAGAAGATGGCTTAATCACACGCAAGGTCTATGCACAAGTACCGCCAAAGGTCGAGTATGAACTGAGCGAGATTGGTCAGGAATTTAGATTGGTCTTGGAGCAATTGAAACTTTCGGGGATAAATACATCAACTTTGTCAAATCAAAAAAATCTGAATGAGCCACTTGATTCATTCAGATTTTTGTATTTTTATAAGTCGGTATCCTTAACTGCATCTAACCAATCAGCGGCAGCTTTGGCTGTGCTTTCAAGGGCACCTTCTTTGAACGGTGATTGGAGGTTTGCGGCTTCAACCACTTGCAAGAAGGACTTGGTGCCGCCCAAATCACAGATGCGGATGTAGTCTTCCCAAGCATTTTCATCGTGATCTACCTGCGTACGTTTCCAGAATTGTAGGGCACAGACTTGGGCCAAGGTGTAGTCAATGTAGTAGAATGGGCTAGCAAAGATGTGCCCTTGACGGTACCAGAAGATACCACGGTTGAGGGCTTCTGACTCAGAATAATCACGGTCTGGCAAGTAGAGGTCTTGGAGTTTTTTCCAAGTCGCCTTACGTTCTGCTGGTGTCATTTCGGGATGTTCATAGACTTCGTGCTGGAAGTGGTCCACCAAGACACCGTAAGGCAAGAAGAGCAGGGCGCTTGCCAAGTGGGTAAATTTATATTTATCGACTTGTTCCTTGAAGAAACGGTCCATCCACGGCCAGGTCATAAATTCCATAGACATAGAGTGGATTTCACAGGTTTCATAGGTCGGCCAGACAACTTCTGGACTTTGGATCCAACGGGAACGATAGACTTGGAAAGCGTGACCTGCTTCGTGGGTCAAAACATCAATATCACCGCTTGTTCCGTTGAAGTTAGAGAAGATGAATGGGCTCTTGTAGTCAGGGATATAGGTACAGTAGCCACCGCTGTTTTTGCCTGGTTTTGCGTTCAAGTCCAAGAGTTCATGCTCAATCATGAAATCAAAGAATTCGCCTGTTTCTGCGGATAATTCGCGGTACATGTCTTGGGCTTGGCTGACGATAAAGTCAGGGTCACCCTGAGGAACAGCATTTCCGTCCAAGAACTCAAGGTTGAGGTCGTAGTGTTTGAGGCTTGGCACCTGCAATCGATTGGCTTGGCGTTGACGAAGATCTTGCACAATCGGTACGATATGTTTGAGGATTTCTTCACGGTAAACCTTGACCATATCACGATTGTAATCAAAACGGTTCATCTTGAGGTAGCCGTATTCCACATAGTCCTTGAAGCCAAGTTTGTGGGCAATTTCCGTGCGGACTTTGACTAATTTATCGTAAACGCGGTCGAAATCAGCTTCCTTGCTTTCAAAGAAAGCGGTTGTAGCAGCAGAAGCAGCCTTGCGGACATCACGGTCGGTTGATTGACCGAATGGCCCCATTTGGGCCAGGTTGTAGGTCTGACCTTGGAAATCGATCTCTGCACCAGCAATCAATTTACTGTATTCATCGGTCAATTCGTTTTCCTTTTGGAATAAGGGAATCACATCAGATGAGAAAGTCTTGAGCTTGTTCTCTGCCTGCATGAAGAAAGTTTCAGGTAAAATATCTGCCAATTCAACCTTGTACGGTGTTTGGACAATGACACGATAGTAGTTGGTTGTCAATTCTTCAAATAAAGGATAATACTCGTTCCAAAATTTAGTTTCTTCGTTGTAAAACTCATCGTTCATGTCAATGGTATGACGGATCATCCAGAGATTGTACTGGGTATCGATTAAGTTGAGCAATTTTGTAGTAGCTATCACAAGTGTGCGAGTCGTTTCCAAATCACTAGCTTGAGCTAACTGTTCTGTTAGGTCAGAAAATTGCGCTTTAATCGCTGTATAATCAAGACGTATGTAGGTATAGTCTGAAAATTTCATATAGTTCTCCTTTTAAATTGTTACCTTTTATCTTACTCTTTTTGAAAACGTTTGGCAAATCCCGACCCGTCCATGTTCACAAGTCTTTCTATTTATGGTAGAATGTAGAAGATTATTAGAAAATGAGGTTGTAGACATGTCTAAATTTTTAGTTTTTGGTCACCAAAATCCTGATACAGATGCCATTGCATCATCATACGGGTGGGCTCATTTGGAGCGTGAAGTGTTTGGTCGTGATGCGGAAGCTGTAGCATTAGGAACACCAAATGAAGAAACTGCTTTTGCGCTTGAGTATTTTGGAGTTACTGCACCGCGCGTGGTTGAGTCTGCTAAGGCAGAAGGTGTTAACCAAGTCATCTTGACAGACCATAATGAATTCCAACAATCGATCGCAGACATCAAGGAAGTGGAAGTAGCAGCTGTTATTGATCACCACCGTGTTGCAAACTTTGAAACTGCAAATCCATTATATATGCGTTTGGAGCCAGTAGGTTCAGCATCATCAATCGTTTACCGTGCCTTTAAAGAAAACGGAGTAACACCTCCAAAAGAAGTAGCTGGACTTCTTTTATCAGGTTTGATTTCAGACACACTCTTGCTCAAATCTCCAACTACTCATGCAACAGATCCACAAGTTGCGGCTGAGTTGGCTGAAAATGCTGGTGTGAACTTGGAGGAATACGGCTTGGCACTCTTGAAAGCAGGCACCAACCTAGCCAGCAAGTCAGCAGAAGAATTGATTGATATTGATGCAAAAACATTTACTTTAAATGGAAGCGATGTGCGTGTAGCCCAAGTCAATACAGTTGATATTGCAGAAGTTTTGGAGCGTCAAGAAGAAATCGAAGTTGCCATGACAGCGGCAATCGTTTCAGAAGGATACAGTGATTTCGTATTGATGATTACGGACATCGTAAACTCAAACTCTGAAATCGTTGCGCTCGGTAGTAACATGGACAAGGTGGAAGCTGCCTTCAACTTCAAGTTGGAAAACAACCACGCTTTCCTTCCAGGTGCCGTTTCACGGAAGAAGCAAGTTGTACCGCAATTAACAGATGCTTTTAATGCATAATTACCCACTTACCGATTATCTTTGTGGTTGTTTGCCCTGATTTGCATTACTAAACCTATGCTTACAGGACATTGCTTCCATATTGATTCGGTAATTGGCATTGCCTAGCACCTTCGGGTGCTTTCTTTATTAAAAGGAAACTCATTTCATATACAGTGAATTTTAAAGAAGTAGAGACGACAGGCATAGAGGCAAGTATAGTGGCAGATGTTCTTGCAGGATTGCGGGCCAATGAAGCTCGCTACTTCTGGAACAAATACAAACAGAGGAGTATGTGGTTTACACACCAGATGAGAAACCTGAAATCCTGCCCATTATCGAGAAAGTATTAGCATAGCGGGACATGGTTTTTCCTTATACTCCACTCAATGTAGCCCAACTTGAAGTAGATAGTATACTCTGATCTTTTGTTTTTTATGACAATGGCTTGGCAGTTAATGTCCTCTATACGCTTGAAGAAGGTGGCAAACGAGCGGTCTGTTTCAAATTGTCAGACGGCATTGAAATACCCAAAGAATTTGAAGGAAAATTCAAGTTTGCCCGCCAACGCTCCAAACTAGCAGGCGAGATTCGTGGCACTTTCTTTGTTGTCAAGGGTGATTATTTATAGGGTAGAAAATCTGGGGAAACCCAGATTTTTTCTCACATACTTGACTTAAATGTATATAATAGATATACAAAACTAAGGGAGAATGAATATGAACATTAAAGAAGTTTGTGAAGTGACTGGTCTATCAGCTGATACCATTCGTTATTATGAGCGGATAGGGCTTGTTCCCAAAATTGCACGAAAATCTTCTGGAGTGAGGGACTTTGCGGAAAATGATATAGGCATCTTGGAATTTGTTCGCTGTTTTAGGAGTGCGGGTATGTCGATTGAGCGCTTGATTAAGTATATGGGCTTGGTGCAGGCTGGAGATAGTACAGTGGAAGCTCGGATCGATTTACTAAAAGAAGAGCAGGAAGAATTGCGGTCACGATTGGTGGAAATTCAGGAAGCTTTAGACCGTTTGGATTATAAAATTGAAAATTATCAAACCATTTTAAGAGGAAAAGAAAGTGAATTGTTTGATGAGGGGAGAAGGGCAAGCAAAAAGAGCGGGGAATAATCCTCCGCTCTACTATTTTTTGTTCTATTTATGTGTCTGTTTCGGTCTAAATTTCTTTTTAAGTCCAATCTGAATTAAACGAAGCCCGATAAAGCCTGTTACACTTGCTAAGGTAAGTGCGATAAAAACTGGCATACCTAAAGATAGGTAAATATAGCTTGAAATCACTGTTAGTAAGCTAAACAAAACAATATTGATAAAAAATACTAACTCTTTAACGCGATAATTCTTAGTATTTCTTGCTTGATAAGTTTGGTAACTAGCTTGTTTCTCTTTCGGGATATACTCTTCGTACTGGTATTCATGGGACTGATAGTGTCTTTGTGCCATATCGTCTCCTTTACTGCTCCAACAAGAATACCATAACATTACTGTGTTTTTATGACATTTATGTTACAAAAATATTACAAGGAACAAATTAGAAAAGTCTGAATATTAAAATCAACTAGTTGGGTATCAGAAATTTTCATTTTTGATATAATTATCTTTATGAAGAAAATTACCATTACAGCAACAGCTGAAAGTATTGAACAGGTCAAAGAACTGTTATTAGCAGGCGTTGATCGTATTTATGTAGGTGAAGAGAATCACGCTCTTCGTATTCCAACAAATTTTTCATATGATGAACTGAGGGAAATTGCAGAGCTTGTACATGGAGCGGGCAAAGAATTAACAGTCGCTGCCAATGCATTGATGCACCAAGATATGATGGATCATATCAAGCCTTTTATGGAGCTCATGCGTGAGATAAAGGTTGATTATTTAGTAGTTGGTGATGCGGGTTTGTTTTATATTAATAAACGCGATGGCTACAATTTTAAACTAATCTATGATACATCAGTTTTCGTTACCTCTAGTCGTCAAATTAATTTTTGGAAAGATCACGGAGCTGTAGAAGCCGTTTTGGCACGTGAAATTCCATCTGAAGAGCTTTTTGATATTTCTAAAAATTTGGAAATTCCAGCGGAAGTACTGGTTTATGGTGCGTCAGTCATCCACCATTCTAAACGAACTCTGTTACGAAATTATTATAATTTTACAAAGGCTGATGAGACTGATTTATCGCGTCAACGTGGTTTGTTTTTAGCAGAACCTGCTGATCCAGAGAGTCATTATTCTATTTTTGAGGACAAACACGGTACTCATATTTTTATCAACAATGATATTGATATGATGACTAAGTTGGCAGAACTTTATACACATGGTTATTGCAATTGGAAATTAGATGGTATTTTTTGCCCGGGACAAAACTTTGTTGAAATCGCGAAATTGTTTGTTCAAGCGAGAGAGTTGCTAGAGCAAGGAACTTTTACTTACGATCAGGCCTTTCTTTTGGATGAACAAGTTCGCAAACTCCATCCAGCTGAACGTGGTTTGGATACTGGTTTCTATGAATTTGATCGCAATAAAGTCAAATAAATTTAAGATTTGATTTCCTATCCTGACAGAGACGGATAAATCTAATAAGCGGTGATCTAATCTCTGCATAGGTTTTCAATCATAAACCATCTTTAATAGAAAGAAGTTAATTATGTCAAAAACACTGAAACGTCCTGAGGTCTTGTCACCTGCTGGGACTTTGGAAAAATTGAAGGTAGCCATTGATTATGGTGCTGATGCTGTTTTCGTTGGCGGTCAAGCCTATGGTTTGCGGAGCCGCGCTGGGAACTTTAGTATGGAACAGATGCGGGAAGGGATTGAATATGCCCATGCTCGTGGAGCCAAGGTTTATGTGGCTGCCAACATGGTAACTCATGAAGGAAATGAAGCAGGTGCAGGAGCTTGGTTCCGTGAATTGCGGGATATCGGCTTGGATGCTGTCATTGTATCTGATCCCGCCCTCATCGTGATCTGTGCAACAGAGGCACCGGGTCTTGAAATTCATTTGTCTACCCAAGCTTCGTCGACCAACTACGAAACCTTTGAGTTCTGGAAAGAGTTGGGATTGACCCGCGTTGTTTTGGCTCGCGAGGTAACAATGGAAGAAGTAGCGGAAATTCGCAAACGCACAGATGTTGAAATCGAAGCCTTTGTCCATGGTGCTATGTGTATTTCTTATTCAGGCCGTTGTGTCCTATCTAACCACATGAGCAAGCGAGATGCAAACCGTGGTGGGTGTTCTCAGTCATGTCGTTGGAAATACAATCTCTACGACTTACCATTTGGTGAAGAACGTCGTTCGATTAAGGGCGAAATACCAGAGGAGTTCTCCATGTCTGCGGTGGATATGTGTATGATTGACCATATCCCAGACATGATTGAAAATGGTGTCGATAGCTTGAAGATTGAAGGCCGAATGAAATCAGTTCATTATGTATCAACTGTTACAAACTGCTATAAAGCAGCAGTAGATGCTTACCTAGAAAGTCCAGAGAAATTCGAAGCCATCAAACAAGACTTGATTGATGAGATGTGGAAGGTTGCACAGCGTGAATTGGCGACTGGATTTTACTACAGTCCACCAAGTGAAAATGAGCAACTCTTTGGAGCTCGTCGTAAAATTCCAGAGTATAAGTTTATTGGTGAAGTCGTTGCATTTGATAAGGATACGATGACTGCAACTATTCGTCAACGTAATGTGATCAATGAAGGTGACCAGGTGGAATTTTATGGACCTGGCTTCAGACATTTTGAATCAACGATTCAAGATCTGCATGATTCAAGTGGTAATAAAATCGACCGTGCCAATAAACCAATGGAATTATTGACCATTAAACTAGACCGTGAAATCTATCCTGGTGACATGATTCGTGCTTGCAAATCAGGTTTGATCAATCTTTATCAAGAAGATGGCCAGTCATTAACTATTAGAGCATAAATCATTCAAAAAAGATCCGCAACCATTCCAGTTTCGAGATTTAGGGTGTGTCCGTCGAGCATCGTTGTGGATTTCCGTCAGAATCATTGTCTAGTGGGAATGGGAGAGTTCATCAAAATGACCTATTCTCTACTTTTGATGTTCATTGAGCATTAGATAAATTAACAAAAAAACGCATATCATCAACGTTTTCCTACATGATTTTATGCGTTTTTTCTATTTCCGGTATGTTGCTCAGTTTTTTTCTCTTGTTGCTGGGACGTTTTTACACTTTCTGGAACAAGGGTAATTTTCTGGATGTCTTCTAGATTTATAATGCTGGTCACTTGGCGCTTGAAATTTTTCATAATAATACGTTGGCGTTCCGTATCGTATTTGACGATGTCTCCAGTAAAACTGCGGTTCCCGTAGATGACATGGATTGAAGCATTCTTGTACAAGGCAAGTTCTATGTTATTTTTTATTTCTTCCTTGCTATCTGGTTCAATAGCCTTTGAAGCTCTGCTATTGCCTAAAAAGATAGAGGCATGTTCCAAAATGACTTCGATAAATCTCTTCATGGCATAATCCTTTCAAACTTGATATAATCATATTATCCAATTTTTTTAAAAATGACAAGTTTTTTCGAATAGATGATTGAAGGAGGTCACAAATGGCAACATTTACTTTTGAAATTGAAGAAAAATTATTGGTCCTATCTGAAAACGAGAAGGGATGGACCAAAGAGTTGAATCGTGTATCTTTTAATGGTACACCTGCAAAATACGATATTCGGACTTGGAGTCCGGACCATAGCAAGATGGGAAAAGGTATTACTCTAAGCAATGAAGAATTCCAGGTTCTTCTAGACGCATTTGCCAATAAATAAACGAATGAAGCCTACGCGAAGAAGGCTTCATTTTTTGTGATCGGTTGTAATAAGCGGTGGCAGATGGTTACCAGTGCAATTTTTGCTAAATCAGGAAGAATAAATGGAAGAACAGTCCAAGCAATGGTGTCAGACCAAGTAGCACCAGATACTATTTTAAAAATAAGTACTCCAGGAAAAAAGCATGCTACAGATCCAAGTAAACAAGCTAGGAATACATTTACAGAGGATGAATTTGCCTTGGTAGCCATTGAGGTTAATCCTGCATAAAGTAGGAAGCCCCAGAGGAATCCAGCTGTTGGACCCACCAGTGCAGCAAATCCACCAGAAAAACCAGCAAAAACAGGCAAACCAATAGCGCCAAGTACTAGATATAATCCAACGCTAGCAAGGGCATCTTTAGGTTTGTAAAGACAAGCAACCAAACCAATAGCTAATGTTTGGAGAGTAAATGGAACTGGGCCAATAGATAAACTAATTTGCGAAAGTGCAGCAATCAAAGCTGTTCCGATAGCGATATAAACAAGTGATCTTGTTGATGTTTTGGTCAATTTGTTATCCCCTTTATTTTTTATGGTTAACAAAATTATAGTGAGAATCTAAAAGAAAGTCAATGGAATTTCATCGGCTGTAACAGCAATATAGTTTTTCTTTATATCTAAGTATACAAAATTAATATAAGTAAAAACATATTTATTAATATTATTTTACTTTTTGTTGTGTTACAATTCTAAAAAAGAAAGCGAGATTCCTTATGACCGAATTACTTGATATTTATCGTATCCTAAAGTCAAAAAAGTGGGTTGATCTTACTCATCAGATTGATGAAGCAAGTCCACATTTTCCAGCTCTGCCAGCTTTAGAAAAACGACCAATTTTTACACATAAAGACGGATTCTTTGTTCAGCAATTTACAGTAGTCGGACAATATGGAACGCACATTGATGCTCCAGTTCATTTTGTTGAAGGTGCCCGTTATCTTGATGAAATTGATTTGAAAGATTTCCTACTTCCTCTTTATGTCATTGATAAGTCGGATGCGGTGGCAGCTAATCATGATTATGAGATTACGAAACAAGATATTTTAGACTTTGAGGCTGTCTATGGCGCTATTGCACCAGATTCATTTATTGCTTTTCGTTCCGACTGGTCAAAACGTTGGCCTAGCCAAGATGCAATTCGAAACTTAGATGAACAGGGTATTCAACACACACCAGGTTGGAGTCACGAAGCTTTGGAATATCTGATTGAAGAGCGTCATGTGAAAGCAGTGGGGCATGAAACATTAGATACTGACTCAGGTGCTTTAGCTACTAAAAATAATGGAAATCTAGTGGAGGAATACTACCTCTTGTCCAAAGATATTTACCAATTGGAAGTACTGACTAATCTTGATCAGGTGCCAGCCTCAGGTGCCTTGATTTCAATTGCCTTTCCACATTGGGAGAAAGCATCCGGTTCACCAGTGCGTGCTGTAGCTATTTTACCTTAAGAAAAAATCCAGACACGGATCAAATCTTCCTTGTCTGGATTTTTTTGAATTAACGCATGGTAACAAATTCTTCTGATCCTGTAGGGTGAATTGCAACAACAGCATCAAATTCTTCTTTTGTAGCCCCCATTTTGATAGCCACTGCAAACCCTTGAATCATTTCATCAACACCATATCCGATACCATGTAAACCAACAACCTGCTCGTTTTCTCCAGCGGTTACTAATTTGAATTTCGCCATTTGTCGATGTTTTTCTAGGGCAGTGTACATAGAGGTAAAGGCTGATGTATAAACTTTTACATTATCTTTTCCGTATTGGGAAATTGCTTCGTCCTCAGTTAGACCAACAGTTCCGATTGCTGGATGAGAAAAGACAACGGTTGGAATAGTATTGTAATCCATCTTAGCAGTTGGTTTATTATTAAACAGACGTTCTGCCAGAAGGCGACCGGCTTTGATGGCTACAGGTGTCAATTCTTTTTCACCAGTTACATCACCGAGGGCATAAATGCCGGAAATACTAGTCTCCTGAAATTCATTGACTGCAATATGCCCAGATGGAGTGAGTTGAACACCGGTTGCTTCAAGATTGAGCTTATCTACATTTGGTTTACGACCGATAGCCCAGAGAACTTGCTGAGCAACATGGCTACTACCGTCTTCAAAATGAATTTGGATGTGACCATCCTGTGTTTTTTCAAGGCTAATAGATGTTTTTCCAGTATGAAGTGGGAAATTGGTCCGATTCATTTCTTCCATTAATGCCTCGACAATATAAGTATCAAAACTCCGAAGCGGACGGTTTCCTCGAACAAATAGGTCTGTTTGAACACCTAGTCCATGAAGGAGTCCAGCCATTTCAACAGCAATATAACCAGCTCCTAATACCGCTACTGAAGATGGTAATTCTTCCCAAGCAAAGACATCATCGGATACGATTCCCAACTCACTCCCTGGTATTGATGGTACATCAGGCCTAGCGCCTGTAGCGATGACGATATGTTTGGCACGTATCAATTCGCCATTAACTTCAACGGTTTGATTATCCACAAAACGTGCGAAACCGTTGATTACTTCTACTCCATTCTTATTAAAAGTATTACCATAGGATATGCGTGAACGTTCAATATAGGCCTCACGATTTTTTCGTAAGGTAGAGAAATCAAAGGTGACTTCTTGACTAGTAAAGCCATATTCTGGGCCATAGTTTTGAATGGCCTCTGCTATTTGAGATCCGTACCACATAATCTTTTTAGGGACACAGCCAAGATTGACACAGGTACCTCCTAGGTAATCAGCCTCAATGACTGCAGCCTTGGCACCATACATTGCAGCACGGTTCATTGTTGCAATACCTCCGCTACCTCCACCAATAGAAATAATATCGAATTCTTTCATGAATATCCTCCCAACTCAATTGTTTTACTACATTCATTGTAACGTTTTTGTGAGTGTCAATCAAAAATTCACTACGGATTTCTTACAAAAGTGTAAGTGGGCATATCTTCACTTTTTTGTAAAATAATTAGGAGAACACTTGCATAAATTGATGTATTGGTGTATTATATGTTTAACACAAAATAAGTATGTTTTTCACAAACTAAAAGGAGAGATCTATGTTAAAGTCAAAAAAGGCTAAAATTGCTTTGTTTTCTGGATTGGGTGTTGCAGCTGTTGCACTCGTTGGAGGAGCATTACTGTACTCAGGTGTCATGGGTGGGTCGACTGTTGGTGATGAAACGATGCCTACAAGTTTGAGTTATCAAGTCGTTCAAGAGGGTTCAATTGCTTCATCTACCCTATTGACTGGTGTGGTTTCAGCTGCTGAGGAACAATATGTTTATTACGACCCTTCTAAGGGCGACATTAGTGAGATTCTAGTTGAGCCAGGTAGCCAAGTTGAAGCAGGAACAGCTCTACTTCGTTACGACAGTACAGAACTACAATCTGCTCTTGATTCAGCTGTTCGTGCACGAGATAAGGTTGGGCGTCAAATTGATGAGTTGCAACGGAATTATCAAACTGTAACCGTTCCAGCTGATGCTACAACAGGCGAAGAAACTCAGTCAACTTCCCAACAATCATATGATTCACAGCTAGCTGATCTTAATGATGCCTATGCCGATGCACAGGCGGCTGTTGATAAAGCTTACATAGCAGTTTTAGAGGCGACAGTAACCAGTACAGTTTCAGGAACCGTGGTCGAAGTGAATAAATCTGTTTCTAAAAATGCAACAGGTAGTCAAACAGTCATTCACATCGTGAATCAAGCAAGTCTACAAGTAAAAGGCAACTTAACTGAGTATGATTTGGCAAATATCGCTACTGATCAAGCAGTCAAATTGACTACAAAAGTATATCCAGACCAAACTTGGGATGGGAAAATTTCCTATATTTCAAATTATCCTGCGACAGACCAAGAAGCTAGTGCAGTTGCCGGTGCAACAAGCGGAACTGGTGCAAAATATCCTTTCAAGGTTGCTATAACTAGTGAAGTTGGGGATTTGAAACAAGGGTTCACTGTGAATATTGAAGTAGTGAATACAAGCAAAAATATATTAGTTCCTGTGACAGCAGTTGTTTATGAGGAAGATAAGACATTTGTTTGGACAATTGTAGATGGGAAGGCTAAAAAAGTAGAAGTTACTTTAGGAAATGCTGATGCGATAAATCAGGAAGTGCAAACAGGATTGGCAGTTGGAGATCATGTCATTTCATACCCAACATTGGACTTAGAAGATGGAAAAGAGGTAGAAGCCTATGAAGAACCAGCTAATTAAGCTGACTAATATCATTAAGTCCTATAGAAATGGTGATCAAGAACTTCGAGTCCTTAAGGATATTGACTTAGAGGTAGAAGAAGGTGAATTTCTAGCGATTATGGGGCCTTCGGGCTCTGGTAAATCCACTTTAATGAACATAATAGGTTTATTAGATCGCTCTAGTTCAGGCAATTATTGGTTGGAGGGGGAGGAAGTTAGTCAGTTATCTGAGAAAAAATTAGCTTCAGTTCGAAATGATCAAATCGGCTTTGTCTTTCAACAATTCTTCTTGTTGTCTAAATTAAATGCATTACAAAATGTTGAATTACCGTTGATATATGCAGGTGTTCCCTCAGCAAAACGAAAAAAATTGGCCAAGCAATACCTGGAGAAGGTCGAATTGGCAGAACGTATGACCCACTTACCGTCTGAATTATCAGGTGGTCAAAAACAGCGGGTAGCTATTGCGCGTGCCTTAGTAAATACTCCTGCGATTATTCTTGCTGATGAACCAACAGGTGCTTTGGACACGAAGACTGGTCAGCAGATTATGGAATTATTAATAGAACTCAATAATGAAGGTAAGACAATCATTATGGTAACTCATGAACCTGAAATCGCTGCATATGCGAAACGGATAATTGTTTTACGAGACGGTATCATTACTGAAGATAGACGTAGAGAGGAGATTTAAATGGAAAATTGGAAATTTGCCTTAAAATCAATCCTCGCACATAAAATGCGTTCTTTACTGACCATGTTGGGGATTATTATTGGAGTGGCAGCTGTTGTTGTTATCGTTGCCTTGGGAACTGGTATGAGTAAGAGTATTGAAAAAGCTCTTGCTGGAGACCAGAATAATGTTGAAGTCTACTTTATGCCATACACCGAATCGGATGAAAGTTCCTCAATGGGATTTTTTGGTAGTATTGGTGGTGGTGAAATGTCAATGGAAGAAGAACCTGATTTGACAGATGCGATGCTTCAGGGCTTATTAGAAATTGATGGGATTAGTAATTACTATATTAGTTTATCAAATACTGCTGAAGTGTCTTCAGGAAGTAAGAAAGCTGATAATGTCTTTATAAATGGTGTTAGTCAATCCTATTTTGATGTGAAAGAGTTAGAGATATTGGCTGGTAGAAAGTTTATGCCAAATGATTATTCTCGATATTCGCGCATTATGATGTTAGATGTCAATTTAGCTGAAAAACTTTTCGGTAGTATGGATGCAGCCCTTAACCAGACAGTTAGTGTAAATCAAAACGTTTACCTTGTCGTTGGTGTCTATACAGATCCACAAGCTGGTTCAGCCCTTTACGGAATGAACTCTGGTGGGAATGCCATTATGACCAACACTCAATTGGCTACCGAAATGGGAGTAAATGAGAATCGAGGTCTATATCTTCACGTAGATGATGTTAGTCGTGCAGGGGAAGTTGGTCAAGCAGCAGCAGATTATTTAACGAAAGTTACTGGCTTGAAAGAAGCAAGATATGATATTTATGATATGTCAGCTATGCTGGATTCCTTTAGAAGTGAGATGGCTGGTGTCACAATGTTTATTGGTGCAGTTGCAGGGATCTCTTTGCTTGTTGGTGGTATTGGTGTCATGAACATTATGTTGGTTTCTGTCACTGAGCGAACTCGTGAAATTGGTCTCCGAAAAGCACTGGGAGCAACCCGAGGAAATATTCTCCTGCAATTCTTGATTGAAGCGATGGTGCTGACTACTCTGGGGGGAGCGATCGGTTTAGCTATTGCCCAAACTATCGTGTTTATTCTCAACGCTACAAAGGTGATGGGGGAAAATATGACGGCAGAAATCTCCATACCAGTTGTACTAGGTAGCTTGGCCTTTTCTGCGATTGTTGGCATAGTATTTGGGGTATTACCAGCCAATAAAGCTTCGAAACTTGATCCGATTGAAGCTCTGCGTTATGAGTAATACAACAGGAACGATTAGGTTATCCTAGTCGTTTTTCTTTTTTGAGCAAATCAATTGACTTTATCACTAATTAGAGATAAAATTATCTCATCAATTAAGAAAAAAATAAGTTCAAAGGAGAACACATCATGGTAGAATTAGGTATTTCAACATTTGGCGAAACAACTCCACTAGAAAAAACTGGCGAGACTTACAGCCACGACGAGCGGATACGCCAACTAGTCAAAGAAATAGAACTAGCAGATGCGGTGGGGCTGGATATTTATGGGATTGGGGAGCATCACCGAGAAGATTTTGCGGTTTCTGCACCTGAGATTGTGCTGGCAGCTGGTGCCGTCAATACCAAGCAGATCAAGCTAACATCAGCAGTTTCTATCCTTTCCTCCATGGACCCTGTGAGACTATACCAGCAATATGCCACAATCGATGCTTTATCAAATGGCAGAGCAGAGATTATGGCTGGTCGTGGATCCTTTACGGAGTCTTTTCCCTTGTTTGGCTATGACCTCTATGACTATGAAGAACTCTTTGATGAAAAGTTGGATATGCTTTTGGAAATTGACAAGGAAACAAATCTCAAGTGGGATGGGCATTTCACTCAGTCCGTGGATAATAAGCCGGTCTATCCACGTCCTGTTCAGGAAGATTTTCCAATTTGGGTCGCAACTGGAGGCAATGTAGAATCTACTATCAAGATTGCAAAGAAAGGCCTGCCTATTGTGTATGCAGTCATTGGTGCAGGTGCTCATCGCTTTAAACCATTGGCGGATGCCTATCGTAAGGTAGCCCGAAACTCAGGCCACGATCCGAAGAAGACCAAGGTAGCAGCCCATTCTTGGGGTTGGATAGCTGATGACCATGATAAAGCAGTAGAAGATTATTTCCATCCTACTAAAGTTGTGACCAATAATATTGCAAAAAACCGTCCACATTGGAGCGAAATGACAAAGGCGCAATATCTCTACTCCCTTACAGATGAGGGAGCGACCATCGTCGGAAATCCAACACATGTTGCAGCTAAAATCATTAAGACCATTGAAACACTTGACTTGGACCGTTTCTTTCTCCATCTTCCAATCGGATCAATGCCACATGAGGATGTCCTCCATGCCATCGAACTCTATGGAAAAGAAGTTGCGCCAATTGTCCGAGATTATTTTGCTAAGAAAGAAGAGAATCAGTCCCAAGACTGATGAGAAAAAAAGGAGGGGACGTTATAATAATAGCCTCACTTCTCTAAAGTGGAGTCAATATCTCAGCGCAGTGGTTGATTGGAAGATTTGTTCGTGTTTTACACTCCACATCTCACCTCTACGACTGATGCGAACAGAGTTCGCTTCATCTCCAACCTCAAACTGTCTCCCAGACAGTTTGAGCTGTGCGGGGGTGGGAAGACGAA
>ERZ650302.627-NODE-627-length-19659-cov-9.156652_pt1 | contig 19659 bp, 19 predicted proteins | sample MGYA00376238_ERZ650302 | MGnify/ENA primary metagenome ERZ650302 (study PRJEB26733, sample SAMN07839298) | wastewater metagenome | biome: urban; feature: wastewater treatment plant; material: waste water | place: USA: North Carolina | collected 2016-04-28 ... | reverse complement strand
TAGTAAATAGTTATCAAAATAAAGAAAATTATAATGAAATATTATTAGATGAAGAGAAAAAATTAATCGCTTCAAAATTGTTAGATAAAGTTAAATTATCATTAAATGATGAAATAGTTTTATATGATAAAAATGAAGAGTTTATTGCCTCAGCTAGTAAACAAAATGATAAATATGTTTTAAACTTTTTATCATTTAAAAATGCTCAACCAATAATTTATTCTAAATATGAAGATGAATTAGAATATAAAATAAAAGATTTAAAAGAAATTCACAATGAAATAAAACATATAAAAGCTAAGAAAATTGAAAATAATATAAATGATTCATATGCAATTACTTATGATTTTTCAAATAATAATATTTATATTAAATCACATTTAAATATCAAAGATTATGAAAAACAAAATATATTAGCTCATATTGAAATGTCAAAAGTAATTAATCAAAATTTCTTTGATTCTCTTTCTAAAGATGTAAATGCAAAAATTACAATTATTGATAAAAATTTAGATGTCAAATCAAATATAGAAACTTTATCCGATAATAAATTCTTAGAAAATATTATTATAAATCAAAATACTGAACAATATTATTCAGATTTATTTGTAAATACATCAAATGGAATGGTGGGAATTGAAGTTTCTCTTGATAAACAGATATTACAAAATGCTTTAAATGAAATAAGAATTCAAATATTTTTTATCATATTAATTATTGTATTGCTAATGCTTTTTATTTTAAGATTTTTGTTTAATAAACTACTTGGAAATTCTTTTAATACTTTAATGCATCAGGTACAAAAAATAGAAAGACATGATTATTCTAATTCAGAAATTTTAAAAACAGGCGATGAATTAGAAGTTATATCACAAAATGTTAATAATTTAGCACTCACTCTAAATGCAAGAGATAAAGAGTTACAAGTTACATATGATAATTTATTATACTCTTCAAACCATGATGAATTAACAGGTTTAACAAATAGAAGATATTTTTTAAACGAATTAGATTTAGCAATAAAAAAAGCAAAGAAAGATAATAAAAAAGTAGCTTTGATGTTTATTGACCTAGATTATTTCAAAGATATAAATGATACTTTAGGACATGATATTGGGGATATATTATTACAATGTGTATCTTTAAGGTTAAAAAAAGTAGTTAATAATTTAAGAATCATTAGTAGATTAGGTGGAGATGAATTTGTAATATTAATTGATAAATTTACTAGTGAGAAAGCAATTAAAGAACTTGCAATAAATATTAAGATGTCATTTAAAGAAAAATTTGAAATATTAGATTTAAGTCTTAGTATTTCAGCAAGTATTGGAATATCAATTTATCCTGATTATTCAAATTCAGGAGTAGAATTATTAAAACAATCAGATTTGGCAATGTATCATGCAAAAGAATCTGGAAGAAATAATTATTGCTTTTTTTCAAAAGAGTTATCAAATACTTTAGAAGAAAAAATAAATATAATTAATGCATTAAAAGAATCTTTGGAAGATAAAAATGAATTTATACTTTTATATCAACCAAAAATATCTATATACAGTAGAAAAATGGTATCTATAGAATCTTTAGTTAGATGGAATAGTAAAAAATTAGGATATGTTTATCCATCTTCTTTTATTTCTATTGCTGAAGAAACAAATATGATAATTTCTCTTTAAAAAAAGCTTGTAGTGATTTTCAAAAATTAATAGAATTAGGTTTTGAACTAAACCACATAAGTATAAATATATCGTTAATTCAACTTCAAGATGAAAATTTCTTTTCAATTTTAAATAATGTAATAGAGGAAACAAAAATTGATCCAAAAAAAATAGAACTTGAAATTACAGAGAGTTTTATCGCAACAGATTCTAAAAAAGCTTTAGAAATTCTAAGTAAAATTAGAGAAAAAGGAATATCACTTGCTATTGATGATTTTGGAACAGGATATTCTTCATTAAGTTATTTGAAGAAACTTCCTATTACAAGATTAAAAATTGATAAATCTTTTATTGATGATATTCCTCATTCTCAGGAAAGTATAGCTATTGCAAAAGCTATAATTTCATTATCAAAAACTTTTGGAATAGCAATTACCGCAGAAGGTGTTGAAAATAAAGAACAATTAGATTTTTTAATTAATGAAAACTGTGATGAAATACAAGGTTATTATTTTTCTAAACCAATAACTTTTGAAGAGTTAAAATCATTTGAATTAAATTGTTAATAAAAGTAAGAGAGAAAGTACTTGGAAAATAAAACTTTTCAAATAGATGCAAATATTTTACCTAATAAAAAAAAGAGTGTTAGGGTTGCAAATAAAAAAAATAATGCAAAAAAACCTAAAAAGAAAAATAGTTTTTTTTCAATATATTTTATATTTTTTGTATTAATATTAGTTGGATTAGTATTTTGGATTAGAAATTCTAATAATAGTCTAATAAAAGATTTCTCAGATGGGAAAATCATTGTTTGTAAAGATAGATTAGTCTCAAAAGAATTAGCATATGTATTCAATAAAAATGAAAATGCTTTTGTAAATAAAAAAGAGGGGCTATTTTTTAGTATCTATTATTGTTCTAATTTTGATAAATAAATAGGCTAGATATGTGCAACAGAAGATGTTCTAAAGTCTATTTTTGCAAAAAAATAAAATTAGAAAGATAAAGTATTTATTTGTAATTTATTAAAACTACTTGACAAATAAAAAATAATCCATTATAATTTCACCAATTTAGTAGGTGATAAATATGAAGATATCAAAAAAAACAGATTATGCATTAAGGGCACTATTCACAATAGCGGAAGTATCAAAAGAGGGTACTATTTCTATTCGTGAGTTATCTGAGTCAGTAGATATTCCAAGAAGATTTTTAGAAAATATCATGTTGGAAATGAATAAGGCTGGTTGGGTTAAAAGTATTCCTGGTCGAAATGGTGGTTATGCATTAGCAAGAGATGCTAATGAAATTACATTGGGTGAAGTAATAAGGTATTTTGAGGGAATGGTAGCGATGATTACATGCGTTTCTGTTTCTAATTATGAGCCTTGTAGCCAAGAGGGTAAATGTTATTTTAGAAGAGTGTTTTTAAATATTAGAAATTTAACAGCACAAATTCTTGATAGAACGACAATTGCATCTTGTCTTACTCAAAAACCAATTACAAAAGATGATATATTTCGAGAAGAATTTATTGGTGGTTTAGGTATTTAATATATCTAAACATCAATTTTTTTTATAGTTTTAATATTCACCAATTTAATGTATATTATATAAAAGGATATAAAATGTGCTGTTGCATGAGTAGTAGAAATAGTTTAAAGTAGAGGTGAGATTTTTTAAATCTTTAATATTCATACATTTAGTGTATATTAAATAAAAAGAAAGAGAAAATAAAATGAAAAAAGTATTACAAAGTTTAGCATTAGCAGCATTATTAGTTCCAGCAATCGGTTTTTCAGCAGATAATTATGATTCAAAAGCAGAAGCAGCAAAAAAATCTGTTGAGTTATTGAATGTATCTTATGACCCAACAAGAGAGTTATATGAAGCATATAACAAATCATTTGCAACATACTGGAAAAACAAGACAGGTCAAGATGTAACTGTAAAACAATCACATGGTGGTTCAGGTAAACAGGCACGTGCAGTAATTGATGGATTAGGTGCAGATGTTGTTACTTTAGCACTTGCTTATGATATTGATGTAATTAGTGAAAAAGCAAAATTATTTGCTCCTGATTGGCAAAAAAAATTAGCAAACAATTCATCTCCATATACTTCAACTATTGTATTTTTAGTTAGAAAAGGAAATCCAAAAGGTATTAAAGATTGGAATGATTTAGTAAAAGAGGGTGTTGAAGTAATTACTCCAAATCCTAAAACATCTGGAGGTGCTAGATGGAATTATTTAGCAGCTTATACATATGCATTAAAACATGAATTAGGTGATTTATCAAAAATTGACAGAAACTCAGATAAGTTTAAATCAGCAGATATAAAAGCATTAGAATATGTAAAAAATTTATATAAACATGTACCTGTGTTAGATTCAGGAGCAAGAGGTTCTACAAATACATTTGTTCAAAGACAAATTGGAGATGTATTATTAGCTTGGGAAAATGAAGCATTCCTATCAATCAATGAATTAGGAAAAGGTGAATATGAAATCATAGTTCCATCAATCTCTATTTTAGCAGAGCCACCAGTTGCAGTTGTTGAAGAAAATGCAAAAAAACATGGAACTTTAGATGTATCTAAAGCATATTTAGAAGCATTATATTCACCAGAAGGTCAAAAATTAGCAGCTAAAAACTATTATAGACCATATAAACCTGAACTTGCAGATAAAGAAGATATTGCAAGATTTGCAAAACTTGAATTAGTAAAAATTAATGATGTATTTGTTGATTGGCAAACAGCTCAAAAAACACACTTTGATGATGGTGGAACATTCGATACTATTTATAAATAGTAGATTTTATTAAAGGAAATAAAGTGAGTAGTAATTCAGTTTTAGATTTAGTTGGAAATACTCCTTTAATTAAATTAAATAACATAACAAAAGATTTAAAAGGTGTGAGTATTTACGCTAAAGCTGAATTTTTAAATCCTAGTGGCTCTGTAAAAGACAGAGCTGCAAAGGCTATTTTTCTTGAGGCAATAGCTTCAAAAAAGCTCACAAAAAATAAGACTTTACTTGATTCAACAAGTGGAAATACAGGTATTGCTTATGCGATGTTTGGTGCAGCTTTGGGATATAAAGTGAGTCTTACACTTCCTTCAAATGCAAACTTTGAAAGAAAAAAGATTTTGAAAGCTTATGGTGCAACGATTATTGAGACAGATCCACTTTTAAGTTCAGATGGTGCTTTACTTGAAGCTAAAAAAATAGCTAAGCAAAATCCTGATATTTATTATTATACGAATCAGTATGACAATGAAGAAAATTGGAAAGCTCACTATAACTCAACGGCTTTAGAAATTTGGGAACAAAGTGAACAAAAAGTTACTCATTTTATTGCAGGAATGGGAACTTCTGGAACTTTTGTTGGGACTTCAAGAAGACTCAAAGAGCTTCGCCCAACAATAAAAACAATAGCAATGCAACCTAGTTCACCTTTTCATGGACTAGAAGGCATGAAACACATGGCAACTACAATAAATCCTGGTATTTATGATAGTTCATTGATTGATGAGACAATTACAGTAGATACAGAAGATGCAAGACAAATGAGTTTGGAACTAACGCGAACAGAAGGACTTTTTGTTGGAATATCTTCAGGAGCTAATGTTTACGCAGCATTACAATTAGCTAAAACATTACCAGAGGGAAGTGTAGTTGTTACTGTTTTATGTGATAGTGGATTTAAATATTTAAGCGATAGCTTATGGGAAGAGGAATTATGATTGATATTAAAAAAAATCATATAGATCAAATAAAAGAACATGCTCAAAAAGATTATCCATACGAGTGTTGTGGAATTCTTTTAGGGAAGTTTGAAAATGGTGAAAAAACAGTAACACAAGTTTTGGAAATATTAAATGAAAAAGAGGATGAGAATAAACACAATAGGTATCTTATTCCTTCATCTAAAATATTAGAAACAGAACTTTATGCAATAAAAAATGGTTTAGATATAGTGGGATTTTATCACTCTCATCCAGATCATAGTGCAATTCCATCAGCTTATGATGTGGAACATGCGTTACCTGTTTATTCTTATTTAATAGTCTCTGTTTATGATTCAAAAGCAGTTGATTTTACTATTTCGGTGTTAACACCAGATAGAGCAAAATTTGAAAAAGAGTTAATAAAAGGATAAAGATGGCAGTAGTTTATATTCCTACGGCTTTAAGATTATTTACTGATGGTACTTCAGAAGTAATTTTAGAAGGAGAAAATATAGGAGAAGTTGTAACTTCATTGGTTGTAACTTATGGTGATTTAAAGACGCATTTATTTACAAATGACGGGAAACTAAGAAGTTTTGTAAATATTTATCTAAATGAAGAAGATATTAGACATCTTGATAATCTAAATACAAAAGTAAGTCCAAATGACAAAATCTTATTAGTTCCATCAATTGCAGGTGGTATTTAATGGGAAAAGATGACAAGCAAGAAAAACATGAAAAACTTTCACAAGATGAGATAAGCAGGTATAGCCGACATCTTATTTTGCCTGAAGTGGGACTTGAGGGTCAGCTAAAACTGAAAAATTCAAAAGTTTTAGTTGTAGGAACAGGTGGATTAGGTGCTCCTGTTATTTTATATTTAGCAGCTGCTGGTGTTGGAACTTTAGGTTTGATTGATTTTGACATAGTAGATGAATCAAATCTACAAAGACAAATTATTCACACAACAAGAGATGTAGGTCGTCCTAAAATCTCTTCTGCGACAGATAGAATAAAAGGGATTAACCCAAATGTTAAAGTTGTTTCATACAACGATAAATTAACAAGTAAAAACTCTATAGACATAATCAAAGATTTTGACATAGTAGTTGATGGAACTGATAATTTTCAAACAAGATATTTAATAAATGATTCTTGCGTTCTTTTAAATAAACCATTTGTTTATGGCTCAATATTTAGATTTGAGGGACAAGTGAGTGTGTTTAATGCTTATGATGGTCCTTGTTACAGATGTTTATACCCTGAACCACCACCAGTTGGATTAGTTCCTTCTTGTGCAGAAGGTGGAGTAATTGGGGTATTACCTGGAATCATTGGAACTATTCAAGCTAATGAAACTATAAAACTAATTCTTGGAATTGGTGAAGTTTTAAGTGGAAGATTATTAACTTTTGATGCTTTAAGAATGCAGTTTAAAGAGTTAAAACTAAAAAGTGATAAAGATTGTCCAGTTTGTGGAAAACATCCAACAGTTACAGAACTTATTGATTATGAAGAGTTTTGTGGACTAAAAAGACCAGATGAACAAACGAGTGTGGAAGAGATAAGTGCAATTGATTTGAAAAATCTTATAAATGAAAAAAGAAGTGTTCAAATCATAGATATTAGACAACCACACGAGTTACAAATAGGAAAAATTGATGGCACAAAAGCGATACCTTTTGGGCAATTAGTTAGAAGAAAAGATGAACTTGATGATTCAAAAAAAGTAGTTGTTGTTTGTAAGATTGGACTTTTAAGTGCTGAGGTTATTAGACAACTAAAAGATTCAGGTTATACGGGTGAAATCTATAGTTTAAAAGGTGGAATTACCTCTTGGGCAAATGATATAGATTACACAATGGCAAGATATTAAGAAATTAAAAAAGGAAGCAAAATGGCAGAAGAAAATAAAGTAGTAAGTTTAGGTGCGAAAGCGGCATATAATTTAGCAGATGTTACAAAAACATCTCCTGTATTTGACTCTTTAACTCCAAGATGGGTTACAAGATTATTAGATTGGAAAGGGCTTGATACTGGAATCTTTAGATTAAATAAAGTAAAAGAGGGTGATACTCCACTTGATACTTTATGTTCACAAAAAATTCATACAAAAATCCCAGAAGGTTTTGTGGATTATCTAGAGAATCCAAGGGAGTATAACCTAAACTCTATTTCAACAATTATAAATGTAAATACGAAAATATCTGATTTATATAGCTCACCAACTGAGCAAATTCAAGAGCAATTAAGACTTGCAATTGAGAGTTTAAAAGAGAGACAAGAGAGTGAATTATTTAATAATGATGATTATGGATTATTAAAAAATATTGATGATTCACAAAGAGTACAAAGTAGAACTGGAAGTCCAACACCTGATGATTTAGATGAGTTAATCTCAAAAGTATGGAAAGAACCATCATTCTTTTTAGCTCACCCAAAAGCAATTGCAGCATTTGGAAGAGAAGCTACAAGAAGAGGAGTTCCACCTGCAACTATAAATCTATTTGGAAGTTCTTTTTTAAGCTGGAGAGGAATTCCAATTATTCCTACAAATAAACTGTTTGTAGATGGTTTAAAAGAGCCAAAATCTGCATCAGGTAAAACAAATATTTTACTTGTAAGAACGGGTGAAGCAAAACAAGGTGTTGTAGGACTTTTCCAAAATAATCTTCCAGGAGAACAATCACGTGGTTTATCTGTAAGATTTAGAGGAATAGACAATAACGGAGTTGGTTCATATTTATTATCATTATATTGTTCAGCAGTTATCTTATCAAAAGATGCAATTGCAGTACTTGAAGATGTAGATGTGGGAAACTACTATGATTACGCACAATAATTCATCAAACTTTGATTCAGAGTTTTTTAGAAATCAAATAGAGATTTTATCAGGGGGTTATTTCCCTGAGTTTGACCAAAAAGATAGAGCAAAAATTGAAAATGGTTTTGATTATGAAAAGGTTTTACAAACAAGTTTTTATCAAGATAGATTTGATAAAAACGAAGTTGAAAGTAAGCTAACAAATGAGAGTTTTAACAATTCATCTGTAAAACCAAATACTATTTCAGATTTTCAAATAGTTCCACAAGCAAATAAATCAGTTGATTTATTTAATGTGGAAGCAATTAGAAAAGATTTTCCAATTCTAAGTGAAAAAGTAGATGGAAAAAACTTTCTAATTTGGCTTGATAATGCAGCAACTACACAAAAACCAAAAAGTGTAATTGATAGATTAAGTTACTTCTATGAACATGAAAATTCAAATATTCATAGAGGTGCTCATGCACTTGCTGCAAGGGCAACAGATGCTTATGAAAGTGCTAGGGATAAGGTAGCAAAGTTTTTAAATGCACCATCTTTAAACGAGATTATTTTTGTAAGAGGTGCAACTGAAGCTATAAATTTGATTTCTCAAAGTTTTGGAAAATTTAACATTCAAAAAGATGATGAAATTATAGTTTCAAATTTAGAACATCACGCGAACATAGTTCCATGGCAACTTTTAGCTTCACAAGTTGGAGCAAAAATAAGAGTAATTCCTGTTGATGATAGTGGACAGATTTTATTAGATGAATTTGAAAAACTTTTAAATTCAAGAACAAAAATAGTTTCAGTTGCCCATGTATCAAACGCACTAGGAACAATAGTTCCAATAAAAGAAGTTACACAAATAGCTCACAGATATGGTGCAAAAGTGTTAATTGATGGAGCTCAAGCAATATCACACATTAAAGTTGATGTACAAGATATTGATTGTGATTTTTATGTTTTTTCAGGACATAAAGTATTTGGACCAACTGGAATTGGTGCAATTTATGGTAAAAAAGAGTTGCTTGCAACCATGTATCCATACCAAGGTGGTGGAAATATGATAGCTGATGTTACTTTTGAAAAAACAGTTTACCAAGAAGCTCCAAATAAATTTGAAGCTGGAACTGGAAATATTGCAGATGCTGTTGGATTGGGTGCTGCGATTGATTATGTAAGTAAAATTGGAATTGAAAATATCTATAAATATGAACATGAGCTTTTAGAGTATGCCATTTCAAAAATGACAGAGATTTCAGGGCTTCGATTAATAGGAACAGCAAAAGAGAAAACAAGTGTTTTATCGTTTGTTTTAGATGGATATGAAACACAAAAAGTTGGAGAATATCTTACAAGCAAAGGAATTGCTTTAAGATTTGGACACCATTGTGCCCAACCAATTTTAAGAAGATTTGGGGTTGAAACGACAGTGCGACCATCTATTGCATTTTATAATACAAAAGATGAAATTGACTTTTTAGTAGCCACTATTAAAGAGTTTAAAAACAGCCATTTTAGGGGATAATTATGAATAGAAGAGACTTGCTAAAATTTGGTACATTAGTAACTGCAACGACAGTTTTTGGGGCATCTGCTACTTCAAAAGATGAAGTAGCTAAAGAAAAAGAAATAGCCATTTCAAAACCTTTGAATAACAAAGATAGGGTTATTATAATTGGTGGTGGATATGCTGGTTTAAGTGTTGCTAAAAATATTAGATTACAGAATAAAAAAGCTCAAGTTATAGTTTTTGAACCAAAAAATATATTTGCTTCTTGCCCATATAGTAATCTTTGGTTTGGTGCAGTTCCAAATGTAAAATATGATGATTTGATTTTTTCACCACTTGAACCTGCTTCAAAATATGATTTTGATGTGGTAAATGACAAAGTAATTTCAATAGATAGAAATAAAAAAGTTATTACAACTTTAAGTGATACCTATGAGTATTCTTTATTGGTTATTGCAACTGGAATTGAATATGATTATTCAACATTTGGTTTAAATGATGAAGAAGCAAAAGAAGTTTATACAAGATTCCCAGCTAGTTATAGTGGTGGGTTTGAGCAGTTATCTTTGAAAAAAAATATTGAAAAATTCAAAGGTGGAACTTTTGTAATTACAGTTCCAAAAGGTGGTTATAGATGTCCACCAGCTCCTTATGAAAGAGCTGCATTAATAGCTGATTATTTTAAAACAAAAAAGCTAAATGCTAAAGTTGTAATACTGGATCCAAGGGAAAAACCAGCTGCAAAAGCAAAAGGTTTTTTAAAAGCTTATGAGACTCTTTATAAAGATTATCTTGAGTATAGACCAAATAGCAGTATTACAAAAATAGATGTGGATAAAAAAACGATTTTCTTTGATAAATTTGATGCTAAAGAGCAAGAAACAACAAAAGAGAGTTTAGTATTTGATGATGCAAACATAATCCCAAGTAACAAAGCTTCAAAACTTTTAGTAAATAGTGGATTAGAAGTTACTCCTGAGGGTTGGGGAAAAGTAAAAGCACCAACATTTAGAAGTTCTAACGATGATAATATTTATATTGTTGGAGATGTTTTAGGTGAATATCCATTCCCAAAAAGTGGACAAATGGCTCACTCTTGCGGAATTATTTTGGGTGAACAAATAGGAAAAAGATTAAATAAAGAAGATCCAAAAGAAGGTAGTGTTTTCCCACATAATGTGTGTTATTCACTTGTAAGTAAAGATAGTGGGATTTATGTAACTCACGAAGCTTATCAAGATGTAGATGGAAGTGTAAAAGTGAAAACTGAACTTTTTGAAGATATTGATAAAAAAACATTAGAAGCAACAAAAGCGTGGTATGTTGGAGTTACTTCAAATATTTTTGAATAAAAGGTAGTTTTACCTTTTATTCTTAATATTTCACAAAGTTAATAGATGAAATATTAGAATGGTTTTTTAGACCCTCCTTATCTAGGAGATTAAAATGAGATATATAACAGAATTTGTAAGTTTGAAAAAAGATTTGTTTATTGTTTTAGCTTTTGAAGTAACAGTTGCGTTATTTTCATCAGCTTTAGTAATAGCTTAAATAAAAGAAAAAAGGAGAGTTTGACTATGTGCGACATGTGTAGCGATTGTTCAAAAAATGGTAAAAAAGTCAGGTGTTGTGTAAACAACAATTAATGAGGGTCTAAAAAGGTATTAGAGGTAGAAAATGACGGTAATTGAAGGAAAAATTCCAACTAAACAAACAATTATAAAACTTCCAAATAGAAGAGAATTTTTAAAAGATAATAGTGAAAAGAAGTTTAATAAATTAGCAATATTCGATATTAGTGGGTTTGGAAATATTAATCACTATTATGGATATGAAATAGGTGAAAAGATACTTGAACTTATATCTCAAAGATTACAAGGAAAGTTTCAAGATAGCAAAATTTATTATCTAGGAGCTGATATATTTGCAGTAACTTCATCAAAAGAGGTAATAAAAGATAGATTTATTCAAAGTATAAAATCAATTATTTGGTATTTTGGATATTCGCCAATAGAAGTGGATGAACACAAAATTTATATTCCACTAAAAGCAGGGGTTGCTATAAATTATCCTGAATTATTAATGAGTGCAGAGTTTGCTTTAAAACAATCAAAAAATTTAAAACATAATTTGGTGATTTACGACAGTGAAGAACATCATATTTGTCAACCAAATGCCCAATCAATAGAACAAGATTTATACTGGGAAGGTGAAATAATTCAAGCTGTAAAAAAAGATAGATTTGAAGTATATGCCCAATCAATAAATAGTTTAAATAGTAAAAAGTACGAAGTATTAGTAAGAATGAGAAACTCAAAAGATGAAATTGTGAGTCCATATTTTTTCATAAATAGGGCAAAAAAAATCAATCTTTATGCTGAAATCACAAAAAAAGTGATTCAAAAATCTTTTGAGTTTTTTGAAAATAAAAAAGTTGAGTTTAGTATCAACCTTTCAATAGGTGATATTTTAGATAAAGAGGTTGTGGATTTTTTGATCCAAAAAATTTATGAATATCAAATTAGCGAATATTTAACAATTGAAATAACAGAAAGTGAAGGTGTTGAAAACATAGAAGAGTTAGTCTCTTTTATAAAAATCATCAAAAACTTTGGGGTAAAAATAGCCATAGATGATTTTGGTACAGGTTATTCAAACTTCTCTTATTTGGTGAAATTACAAGCTGATTTTATAAAACTGGATGGTTCGATTATTCAAGAGATAAATAAATCAAAAACAGCAAAAGCAGTAGTTGAAGCAATAGTATTTTTTGCTTCAAAAGTTGGAATAAAAACCGTAGCCGAGTTTGTTTCAACAAAAGAGATATATGAAACTTGTAAAGAGATAAATATTGATTATTTTCAAGGTTATTGGTTTGATGAACCAAAAAATGTAAAAGATTTAAAAATAGGAAAGGATTACTTAAATGGAAATAAGTAGAAGTGCAAAATTAGGATTGTTTGATCAAATAAAAGAGGATTTTAATGTTCCAAAACATAATGATCCTGCATTAAATTCAAAGTTAGAGATTATATTTAATTACCCAGGAGTTTGGGCAATTATAAATTATAGAGTGGCAAATAAACTTTATGTTAATGGGTTTAAAAAGATTGCAAGAATTTATAGTGGAATAAGTCAATTTCTTACAAATATTGATATTCATCCAGCAGCAACAATTGGAAGAAGGGTTTTTATAGACCATGGAATCGGTGTTGTTATTGGTGAAACTACAATTATTGAAGAAGATGTATTGATTTATCAAGGTGTAACTTTGGGTGGAGTTAGTCTAAATAAAGGAAAAAGACATCCAACAGTTAGAGCAAATAGTGTTATAGGAAGTGGAGCAAAGGTTTTAGGAAATATTACAATTGGAACAAGTAGCAAAATAGGTGCAAATTCAGTGGTAATTGCTGATGTTCCTGATTATACAACTGCCGTTGGAATTCCTGCGAAAATAGTGAAAAGATATGATCATTTAGGAAAATTTACTCACAGTGATTTACCTGATATTGATAAAGAGGCGTTTAAATATTTGAATGAAAGAATTGAATTATTGGAAAAAATATTAAAAGATAGTGAAATTATTTCAGAAGAAGTAATTAATGAAATACATAAAAATAAAGATAAAAAGAATATCAATTTTGATTTATTAGATGGTTATTTCATTGATGGTGCTGGAATCTAGGAGATTAAAATGATACTAATAATTGGCGGAGATAAAATTGACACAATAAAAGATTTTCTAAATGAAAAAACAGGTGAAAGTAGTGTTCTTCATTGGGATGCAAGAAATGTGAGAGTTACTCATAGAATAATTCCTAAAGATACAAATCACATTCTTTTAATAACAGATTTTTTGAATCATAACACAATGTATCACTTCAAAAAAGAGGCAAAAAGAAAAAACATTCCAATAATTTGTTCAAAAAGAAGTATCAATTCTATATACCAAAATTATGAACAAAGGAGTTTAAGTGCTAAAGATTAACAATGTTAACACGAAGAAGAAATTATTATTGTTCCCCTTTATATTCTTGATTATTGTTTTACAAATAAAAATCATCTTTATGAATATTGGGGATGTTGTTGATGAAAAAGATGTTGAAAAGATAAAAAATCATTTTGAATTATATAAAAATTAAATCTAAAAAAAGGAAAAGATAATGGCTTACGCAAATGATATAACGGAATTAATAGGAAATACACCTCTTGTAAAATTAAAAAAAGCAAGTGTAAATGGAGCAACAGTTTTAGGTAAATGTGAGTTTTTAAATCCAACACATTCTGTAAAAGACAGAATTGGTTTTAATATGATAAATGAAGCTTTAAAAAGTGGATTAATAAACAAAGATACGACAGTTATAGAACCAACAAGTGGAAATACAGGGATTGCACTTGCTTCTATTTGTGCGGCTCTTGGAATAAAACTAATTCTTACAATGCCATCATCAATGAGTATTGAAAGAAGAAAGTTATTACATGCTTTAGGTGCAAAACTTGTTTTAACAGAACCAGAAAAAGGAATGAAAGGTGCCGTTGAAAAATCTGATGAATTAAATAAAATAATTGATAATTCTTTTGTTCTTCAACAGTTTAAAAATGAAGCAAATCCAGCAATTCACAAAATTACAACAGCTCAAGAGATATTAAAAGATACAGAAGGAAAAGTTGATATTTTAGTTGCTGCTATTGGAACAGGAGGTTCTATTACAGGAATAGGAGAAGTTTTAAAACAACATAATCCAAATATTAAAATAATTGCAGTTGAACCAAAATCTTCTCCTGTTTTAAGTGGTGGAGCTCCTGGTGCTCATAAAATTCAAGGAATTGGTGCAGGGTTTATTCCAGATATTTTAAATACAAATATTTATGATGAAATAGTTCAAGTTACAAATGAAAATGCAATTGAAACTTCAAGAGCTTTAGCAAAAGAAGAAGGGCTTTTAGTTGGAATTTCAGCTGGTGCAAATGCTTATGTTGCTTCTTTGGTTGCATCAAGACCTGAAAATAAAGATAAAACAATAGTTACTATTTTATGTGATACGGGTGAGAGATATTTAAGTACTGTATTGTATGAGTATGATGAAGAATAAATGATAAGAAAAATAGACATTAATAGTGAAGAGTTTCAATTAGAGTTTGAGATTACAAAAAAATTTACAGATGAAGTTGTAAAAAAGTTTAATCTTTTTTACAACCCAGATGAAGATATAAATGAGTCAATTCAAAGAGGACTTACGAGAAATCAGTTGGTTTATGGTGAAAAATTTTGTCCGTGTTTTATGGTTATGGGAAAAACACTAGAAGAACAAAAACAAAATCCAGAAAATAGACTTTGCCCTTGTACACCAGCTTTAAAAAATGAAATACCAAATAGTGGAAATTGTCATTGTGGAATTTTTTGCACTTTTGAAAAAGTAAATCAATTATTAGAAGAAAATCATTCCTCTACTTTTGTTAGTACAAAAAGTAAATTAACAAAAGAAGATTGTGAAAAACTTTTATCAAAATATGAAGTAAGTGGTATTGAACTTGAAGCATTACTTGAAGCTAGAAAAGAAGGCATTATTAAATTTAATTTAGTTGATACAAGAGAGTGGATGGAATGGGTTGCAAAAAGAATAGTTGGAACTGATTATCTAATTCCAACTACTTCATTTTTTGAATCAATAGAACAAATCATAAATCAAAAAGAAGTATCAACAATTCTTTATTGTAGAGCTGGAAATAGAAGTGCTCAGTGTCAAAGAATAATGATGGATTTAGGATTTAAGAAAGTAGTAAATTACGATTATGGAATTACTACTTATAAAGGTGAAATAGAAAAAGGTGAGATTTAAAAATCTTTAAAATATTACACATTTTATGTATATTAAATAAGAAAAGGAAAATAGAATGATAAAAGTACTTAGAAGTTTAGTTCTAGCAGGATTATTAATTCCAGCGATTAGTTTTTCATCAGATACTTATGATTCAAAAGCAGAAGCAGCAAAAAAATCAGTGGAATTATTAAATGTATCTTATGATCCAACAAGGGAATTTTATACAGATTATAATAAAAAATTCTCAGAATATTGGAAAAATAAAACTGGTCAAGAAGTAACAATCAAACAATCTCATGGTGGTTCAGGAAAACAGGCAAGGGCTGTAATTGATGGTTTAGGAGCAGATGTTGTTACTTTAGCTTTGGCTTATGATATTGATGCAATTAATGAAAAAGCGAAACTTGTTCCTGAAGATTGGCAGAAGAAATTAGCGAATAATTCATCTCCATATACTTCAACTATTGTATTTTTAGTTAGAAAAGGAAACCCAAAAGGAATTAAAGATTGGAATGATTTAATAAAAGAAGGAATTCAAGTTATTACTCCAAATCCAAAAACGGGTGGAGGTTCAAGATGGAACTATTTAGCAGCCCATTCTTATGCTCTTAAACAAGAATTAGGTGATTTAACAAAAGTTGATAGAAATTCACAAGCTTATAAAGATGCAGAAATTAAAGCAAATGAATTTGTAAAAAAATTATTCAAAAATGTTCCAGTTCTTGACTCAGGGGCAAGAGGTTCAACTAATACATTTGTTCAAAGAGGAATTGGAGATGTATTATTAACTTGGGAAAATGAGGCATTTTTAGCCCTTAATGAACTTGGAAAAGGTGAATATGAAATTGTTGCTCCATCATTAAGTATAAAAGCAGAACCCCCAGTTGCAGTTGTAGAAGAAAATGCTAAAAAACATGGAACTTTAAATGTTTCAAAAGCATATTTAGAATCTTTATATTCGCCAGAAGGTCAAAAATTAGCAGCAAAATATTATTTTAGACCATACAAACCAGAGTTAGCTAATAAAGAAGATTTAGATAGATTTCTAAAAATAGATTTAGTTACCGTTGATCAAGTATATGGAAGTTTTAAAGAAGCACAAAAAAGACATTTTGATGATGGTGGAGTTTTTGATAGTTTTTATAAATAATACAATTAGAATACAAGAAATAAGATTCTTGTATTCTGATTTATCAACAATAGAGAAAAGATGAAGAATAAAAATATTTATATTATAGGTGATGTTCACGGATGTTATAAAACACTACTAGCCTTAATAAAACAGCTTCCAAAAAATGCACATATTTGTTTTGTTGGTGATTTAATAAATAAAGGTGAGAATTCATCTGATGTTTTAGATTTTGTTATTGAAAATAATTATGATTGTGTATTAGGAAATCATGAACTTTTTATGATAGAAGATTTACCTTTGATTTTAGAAGATGAAGAATATATCAAAAAATCTCCTTGGGTATTAAATTACGGAGGAGATAAAACTTTACAATCCTACAAAAATAGCTCCAAATTAAGAACTCATCTTGAATATCTTAACTCTTTACCACTATATTTGGAATATAAAAATTTTACTTTAAATGATAGATATTTAGTAGTATCCCATTCCCAAGTTGAAAATAAATGGCAATATAGAGATTATCCACTTAATTCAAAAGAGTATAAAAACTTCAAAAATACCTTATTAAATGTAAGAAATAAGAAATTTGATAATAAAGAAATCTTTAATGTATTTGGTCATACTCCAATATCAAAAGTAGAAATAAATGAATACAAAGCCAATATAGATTTAGGTTGCGTTTATGGCATAACTGGGAATGGTTTATGTGCATTAGAGTTTCCTAGTTTGAAAATATTTACTCAAGAAAATATTGAATAAGAATTAACTATTTGTCCTAAAATTAATAAAAATAATCTCCTTAGATTTTTCAAAAATAACTTTATAGATAATAAAATAATATTTTTTAAAATTATAATCTTTATTAGTTTATAAAATACATTCAAGTACAATGATGTAATCAAAAAGTAATTATTCTATAGTATGGAAAGAAAAAAAGGGGAAATATTTGAAAGTAAAACATAAGTTGGTATATGGAATAGGAAGTATTTTAGGAATATTTATCCTAACTTCTTTAGTAACAATGATGAATATTAGTAATATCAAAACTATAAGTGAAAAAACATCTACTGAATCTGTACCTATGGCGATGATAGCTGCTGATACGAAATTCCAAAGCTGTCAAATACAACAATTTTTAACAGATAGTTCATTAACACAAGATGAAGAAGTAATAAAAGAAGCAAAAGAAGCTTATGATAAATTTATTTCAAATATAAATGAATTCGAAAAAATGTACAAAGCTGAGAATAATCAAAAAGAGCTAGAAAAACTAAAAAAATTAAAAGAAAAAGCAACAAACCTTTTTGAAACTGGTAAAAAAATGGTTTCAAGTTATGCTACAAGTAAAGAGCAAGGTGATATTGTGATGGAAGATGTAGATAAAAGCAGTTTAGAACTTGCAGCTTTAGTTGATGAATTAAAAGATGCTCAAATAAATGAAGCTGTTGATAACTCAAAATTAACTACTGATAAATCTAATTCAACTCTTTACATTATAGTTGTAATGTCAATTATAGGGATTTTGGTTGGAATTGTAATTGGAATTTTAATTGTAAGACAAGTGGGAACTTCACTTACAAATTTTGAAAATGGGTTGTTAGAGTTCTTTGGATTTTTAAATAAAGAAACAAAAAAAGCAACTCTTTTAGATGATTCTTCAAGTGACGAATTTGGAGAAATGGCAAGAGTAGTAAATCAAAATATAAAAAGAACAGAGAACTTAATAATTCAAGATAATGAGTTAATTGAAGATGTAAAAAAAGTAGTAAATGAAGTAAAAGATGGATATTTAAGTAAAAGAATTGAAAAAACTACTCAAAATGAAAGCCTTGAAGAATTAAAAAATACATTTAATGAAATGTTATTAAGTTTACAATTAAGAGTATGTACAAACATAAATGATATTAGTTTAGCCCTACAAAAATACGCAAAACTTGATTTTACACATAGAATAAAAGGGTGTAGTAGTGGAGTAACTGTTGGATTAAATAATCTTGCAGATATTATAAATGATATGTTAGTAGAAAATAAATCAAATGGTTTAACATTAGATGAAAGCTCGAATATATTACTTTCAAATGTAGATAAATTAAATATCAGTTCAAATGAAGCAGCATCAAGCCTTGAACAAACAGCCGCAGCTTTAGAACAAATCACTTCAAATATTAGAAATAACACTGAAAATATCCAAAAAATGGCAAAATATTCAAATAGTGTAACTGCATCAGCAAATGATGGAGAAAAACTAGCAAATCAAACAACAGTTGCAATGGATGAAATAAATGTGCAAGTAAACGCAATAACAGATGCAATTTCAATAATAGATCAAATTGCCTTCCAAACAAATATTCTCTCACTAAATGCAGCCGTAGAAGCAGCAACTGCTGGTGAAGCAGGAAAAGGATTTGCAGTAGTTGCAGCAGAAGTAAGAAATCTTGCGGCTCGTTCAGCAGAAGCAGCTAAAGAGATAAAAACCATAGTAGAAAATGCAACAAGAAAAGCAAATGATGGAAAAGAAATTGCAAATACTATGATACATGGATATAAAGAGTTAACTAAAAAAATCGATGATACTATATCTTTAATATCAAATATAAAAGATGCAAGTAAAGAACAGGAAGCAGGGATTAATCAAATAAATGATGCAGTAAATCAATTAGATAGAGTAACTCAAGAAAATGCAATGCACGCAAATCAAATAAATAATTTATCCGAAGAAGCTTCTGCATTGTCTACAAAATTAGTACAAGCAGCAAGTTTAGCTCAATATTCAAAACAAACAAAAGATTATATTTGTGATGTTGATTTAGTTTTTAAAACAGCAAAGTTAAAAAATGACCATATAATATTTAAAGAAACAAATTTTGCTAAATTAGGTAAAAATCAAACTTGGAATGTAGTTTCACACCATGATTGTGCTTTAGGAAAATGGATAGATGAATCTGAAAAAAGTGGAGAAAAATATACAAAAACACAAAATTGGCAAAA
>ERZ650302.624-NODE-624-length-19721-cov-12.012967_pt1 | contig 19721 bp, 20 predicted proteins | sample MGYA00376238_ERZ650302 | MGnify/ENA primary metagenome ERZ650302 (study PRJEB26733, sample SAMN07839298) | wastewater metagenome | biome: urban; feature: wastewater treatment plant; material: waste water | place: USA: North Carolina | collected 2016-04-28 ... | reverse complement strand
TATCGCTAATTCAGTTAGTTAAGTCGGAGGGTGTGTGATTGATGTCACGAAAAATTAACGCGCTATTTCTTTATGGAACCAACTAAACTAGATACGAAAGCAGAAAAATAGGTTTAATCTCACATATCAGGTAAGGTAACAACGGATGCGACTGAATTTGTCCGAAGAGGTATTCAGTGATGTCGATGGCTCAAAAACAAGCACTACGCTTACCTCATCTCGCTGTTATTGTCGGCATCGGATTGTTTTTAACGATCCCGCTACTGATTAGTAATACTCCGAGCGGGCATGATTTTTTCTTTCATGTCATGTTTAGTCATCATTTCACTGAACAGCTTTGGCAGGGCGAGTTATATCCCCGCTGGTTACAGAATATGAATGCTGGGTTTGGCAGCCCGATGTTTTTCTTTTACGCGCCCTTTCCTTACTATGTCACGAGCCTTATTTCACTACCATTTGATATAGACACTACCATTTCTCACTCACTGGCGATCGGTGCATCACTTGCGCTTATTACATCAGGAATAGCCGCATATTTTTGGTTAAAAGAGTTCACCAGTGCTCAATTCGCTTTAATCATTGCCCTTATTTATATGGTGCTGCCATATCATTTTGTTGTTGATCTGTATATTCGTTTTGCATTTGCTGAGCTTTGGACATTTGTCTGGATGCCTCTAATTCTGCTATTTAGTCTCAAAGTTCGTGATGGAAAATCATTATCTATTTTATGGCTGACAATTAGTTTATCGCTGTTAATGCTAACTCATTTGCCGACACTAATTATTTTTATGCCGGTATTCATCGGCCATTTTTTATTTGCCACCGATAAAGCGGAAAGAAAAATAATATATACACATCATCTGTTCGCTATTGTTCTTGCGGTTGGTTTATCAGCTATTTATTGGGTGCCAGCCATGATGATGCAGGAATATATTTCTATGAAAGACATGTTCTCTGGCATGTTTTCTTATAGTAATAACTTTCTGCTGACCGGCCCGGCTTATGGGCATAACCAATCATTCTGGCGCTATCTGACTTTTATCACCGTGCTGCTAAGTACCTTAACTTACGGTGCATGGCTATTCAGTAGGATGCAGACGCATCTGGCTATTCGGAAAGAAATTAATTACTGGCTTGTCATCGCTTTATTATCATTTTTAATGACATTTCCCGTTAGTGGATTTATATGGGAATGGTTCCCAATATTACAAAAAATTCAATTTCCTTGGCGGTTTAATACAATACTTGCTATTGCTGCTGTCACTGTATTCGCATTGGCAGTATCAGAATTTCAGGAGATAAAGTTTCGGCTACACGGTCATAAACCCTTTGTGATATGGTTTCTATTGATGGGCGTGTTATTGCTGAGTCAGCTTATTTTTGGTTACCAGGCAATATTTTTTAACCGCATGGATAAAAATAACATAGCTAAATATTTAGTTACCAGTAGAAGCCCAGCGGAATATCGACCTTATTGGGTGCCGGAAGAATTATTTAGTCATAAACGAATTGAGAGTTTCGGGAGAGATACTCCGCAGATCGAAAGCGATAAAACGGATAGTCGCTGGCAAATCAAACACTGGCAATCACGTTCTATTGCACTACAAGTCAACGCAGCATCACCAAGTCACCTGACCTTACATCAGTTTTATTATCCGGGGTGGTCAGCCACACTTGACGATTTACCACAAAAATTGCCTGTCACACCATCCAAGTCAGGGTTACTGCAATTTTCTGTTCCAGCGGGTCAGCATAATATTGTTCTTACGCTGGAAACCCTTCCTGAAGAACTGGCCGGGCAAATCATAAGTGCTATAGCATTACTGCTTTGTTTTTTGTTAGGAGTGAAAAATTATATTCACTTTGGTTTCACAGGGAATAAGCAGGTCAAATAACTCTCAGACTATAAAAGACCAGACTTAGCGTCATCCCTTAGAACACTCATTTTTCGGGCTTCATTATTGATCCACAAAGATAAGATCTTGGGTCTTAAATCCTGCGTCAGTTGCTTTTTGTATTAGTTGTTTCTTCACTGTGTTTGAAATCGAAGGTGAGCGAGCTAAGATCCAGAGATATGAGTGATTGGGGCCAGATACTACAGCATATTGATAGTTGTCTTGGTCAAGTTCAAAGATGGCATAAGTACCATAAAAAGGCCGAAAGAAAGAGACTTTGAGTAAACCATTGCTCGGCGAGTCGATAAAATAAGCTATTCCTGTCGCTTCCTGCCACTGTTTATTTTGTTCAGAATAGCCGCGATTGATGACCTTCACGCTGCCATTGTCATTTAATGAGTATTCAGCAGTGACTTTGCTTAAACCTCGTTCAAATGAATGGTCAAGCCTGGCAATTTCATACCATTTACCCAAATAGCGGTTTAAATGAAAATTTTCCACTGGTTTTACTTTATCAGGAAGCTGAGTACATCCCATACAAAGAAGTAACATTGAAATGATTACATTGCGCATAGTATGTGTTTCCTCACCATCTAATGATCATAAACAAACAGGTGAAAGGGGAATCTTGCATTACTTAAATGTTCAGTCTAAGCGTTCAACTATGGTGTGCTGCTGATTTATTTTTACAAAATTTTCAGCAAATTCACGATTTTCAAACGTTAGGACATACTCTTTTGTACTGAATTTAGTCTTGTGTATCGGAAGTTGCTTTCGTAGAAAACGACTAAACAGCACATACGCAACAAATATGATCAATACATAAGGAATGGATACTTCGGCAAAGGAGTTATTCATCAGTTGAAGCGGTAATGTCACCAGAAATATAACGAACAACGTTGTTGCAAAATAAGACATTAAACGCACTAACGTCATCGTTCCACTGCTATCGATAGACAAATTAGCCAGCGCCAGCCATTTTGCATGTTTTTCACAAACAAAGTATTCCAGTTGAGGGTCAACCTTGGCGATCTTTTTTGTAAGTTTGTTTTCTATCGAAGCTGCATTTTCCAAATGGCCTGTATCACTGCATTTAGCACACGCATGAGGCCAGGTGATTTCATAAATATTATTAACTTTGATTCTTTTGCTCATGGGCGCACAACGCTCAGTGAATTTGTTTCGATTGTAGCACTACAGCGGGCTTGATTTACCGAGATAGTCGATCATAAATCTAACCCGTATTTAATAAATGCCCCTGAACTCGTAGTCAGATAACGTAATGCATACAGATAACACCAGATCTCATTGAAAAATTTCATTTTTATTGTAACATCTCGCTCACGTCCTCGTAGCTCAGTTGGATAGAGCGGCTCCCTCCTAAGGAGCAGGCCACAGGTTCAATTCCTGTCGAGGACGCCATTCTTATCTGTTTCATCACTCCAGTTCGGCTAAATCATTGACCTGAATATTTCCAGCCGCATATTGCGATAAGGGTCTCATCACGGCATTTTCCGGATACACTTTTTTCACTTCCATAATGCCTGCTGCTTCATTGCGCAGTGGATGTTCTTGTCCATAGGTATCTGTGAAATCAGCTTTATGTAGAATGCGGAAGCGATCACCTACTTTCAGGCCGTTGCTCTTACCTAGATTGATATGATAATCGAGACCTTCGACCCGAATGATCCGCGCAGTAGGGCGCTCACATTGTAAACGGCCTTTTAACTCCTCCGTTATCCGGTTCATCGTCGCAGTAATTTCCATGCCATACGACGATTGCCAGAAATCCTGACTCATCGGGTCAACCACGGCTTCGCGATCAAAAGTCCAATGTGCCTGTGTTTGGTAAAAAGGTTGTTCCAGCAACTGTCCGGTTAAGCCATCGTAGATGTAGAGTTGCAACGTAAAGCGACGCAATGGATCTTTAAACCAGGCACCAGGGAAAACATTATCTATTATGCCTTGCTCTGGTTTTTGAATTGAGGCGTCGACGATGCTGCCAAAAATCAGATATTGGCTGTCAGTCTGCACGGCCAGATTTTGGATCTGGCGGGCAAACGAGCTGTCGCCTTGTTGTAATTTGCCTGGGTCGACGCCGAGATTGTTATCTAACCAGCTACGAGTGACAAAAACCTGACGTTGTTGTCCTAAACGGTCGAACAATGCTCGTGTTACGGCACGATCCAATTGATAGATCTGACCATAACGGCCATCATCTTTGTGCTGCCAGTTAAAACGGATCAGCGAAATATCTTTGGCATATAAGCCGCCAGCACAACCGGAGCGATCGGCGACAATGTACGCGCGTAATTTAACGAAAATACGTTCATCACGGATCTCTTCTTCCAGCAGCTGATATTGCCGGACTTCACTGTTTGCCCGGATCTGAAAATCATCTCGGGTGAGCGCGCCATTACTGAGTCGCTGAATACTGGAAACAGAAGCGCCGGCTTTGAGCATGGCTTGACGCAATGCATCCTGAATAGCTTGCTGACGTGCGTATTCCTCATCATTATTGACGATAGCCGCACTGCCAGTGGTTTTATACCAGGCTGCCTGCAATGGCAGAGCGATCATGCATAACAGCAAAATAATCCAACGTTTCATGGCATTTGGCGAATGAGAGAAAAGATAGTTCTGCTATGCACAATCTGTACCAGCGGAAAATTGACATCCGGCCTCAAGATATCGTTTGAATGGTCGATAAAGGGTTATGCCAGGAGAAGGGTTAGGTCTAATAATGAAAAAATACAGACCGTTAATGGTTATTTTAACCGCGGTATTTGCTCTGTCAGCATGCGCTGATCGAACCGGTATGAACTATGACGGGCCAAAAAGAGAAAATGGGTTGGCGTTAAATCGTTTGGTATCAGATATGACGGATCGGTTGTTTGCCACGAAGATCCCAGGAAACACAATTTTATCGCCTATCGCCGTGACATCAATGGTGAACCTCAGTTCTCTGGAAAGTACGAGTCCAATTGGGCAGCAAATCTCAGAAGATTTTGTGCATGAATTACACCGGCGTGGTGAGGTAGTACTCGATTATAAAATAACCGGAAGTATCAAGGTGACGCCAGAAGGCGATTTTACGATGAGCCGTGATTGGACTGAGTTATCAAAACGCATCCCGGCCGGGCGAGTGCTGACAGGAACAATGTCACGGAATGAATTAGGTATGGTGCTCAATATGCGCATCATCAATATGCGCACTCGCATGGTTGAAGCAACATCTCAAGGTTTTGTACCGAATGAAATGTTAAAGGGTAATTTTGATTCAGGGCGCACTGTACTGGTAACGAAAGGTATGGTTGTTCGTGGTGAGTTTCCGTATGACCAATACGGCAGACCCCTTATGATGACACATTAGGAGGCGACTATGTCTCGCTGGTCTTGGATATTGTTGCTGCTGAGTTCTGTGTTCTTAGCCAGTTGTACCACACATCGGGTGACACATTACGCCCGTGAAACCCCAGATGAATTTCCTGTGCTGCGCTCTGTCGGCTACGGTATTGTCGATGTGCAACCCGGCCCGACGCGTTCGGAAAAGATCCTGCAGGCAATCAGAGCTTCACGGCTGGATGCTTATCGTGAATTGACGGAACAGGTGTATGGTAACGCCATTCAAGCGGATACAACCTATAACGATAACCGTCAGGCAAGTAACCGGATGCATGCAAATGTTGATGGTTTATTGCGCGGTGCTCGTGTCGTGAAGAGTTATCCGGTGGATAATATGTATGCCACAGAACTTGAGCTGGATACGAAGGTTTTACACAATCTTTACCAGTTAGATAATGCCTATTAATAAACTAAAACTCCCGCTTCGGCGGGAGTTTTATTATGCGCTTTTGTTATGTACCGTAGTGCGATTCCATCCAACTTTCTAATATCAATTGGGCAGAAACAGCATCAACACGGCTTTTGCCTAATGCTTTATAGCCGCCTTGTTCAAACAAGCGAGCTTTGGCATCGGTGGTGGTAAGTCGTTCATCTTTGAATTCCACCTGAAAGCCAAAACGTCCGTGCAAGCGTTGTCCAAATTTACGGGCTCGCACTGTCATTTCCTGCTCAGTGCCATCCATGTTAAGAGGCAAACCAACGATCAGCAGATCAGGTTGCCATTCCTTCAGCAGTTTTTCCAGTTGCACCCAGTCGGGAATGCCTTCGTTGGCTTTCAATGAGGTGAGCGGTGATGCGGTGCCGGTCACTTCCTGCCCCGTGGCGATCCCAATACTGCGAGTACCGAAGTCAAACCCCATGAGTGAACGAGATCCGATTTCCTTCATGCGTGGCCTGCTTCCGGCGCAATCTGCCAGATATCAATGCCGATTGATTTACTCGCGGCCAACCAGCGATCTTCCACCGGTGTATTGAAGATGATCTCTGAAGAAGCTGGAATGGTTAACCAGACATTATCCAAGATTTCCTGTTCTAACTGACCTGGCTCCCAACCGGCATAACCGAGCGCTATCATGTAGTTTTTCGGTTCAGCAGAAGTGCCAAGCGTCGACAGAATATCCAATGATGAGGTCATCATCAGCTCATCAGTAATGGATAACGAAGCATGAAAACCATTCATCGGTGTATGCAAGACAAAACCACGATCGGTATTCACCGGGCCGCCAGACATCACCGGTTTACCCGATAACATGAACGAGGAGTTACCGAGTTTCATCTGCGTCAGTAACTGGCAAATATCAATGTCCAGTTCCACATTCAGCACAATTCCCATCGCGCCTTTCTCATTATGTTCACATACATAAATCAGAGAACGCTCAAAAACAGAGTCGTTGAGCGTTGGCATCGCAACCAGAAAATAATTCTGTAATGAGTGCATCATTCCTAAAGAAGGTTCCTTAACTGGCTTCGCTGACACGACGTTCAATCGCATCCATCAGCAAACCACAAATATTAATATCAAATTGAGCTTCGATTTCACGCACACAGGTTGGGCTGGTCACGTTAATTTCAGTGAGTCGATCACCGATAATATCTAAGCCAACAAAAATCAATCCTTTGGCTTTCAGGGTCGGACCAACAGCGCGTGCAATTTTCCAATCTGCTTCGGTCAGTTCGCGAGGTTCACCGCGTCCACCGGCTGCCAGATTACCACGCGTTTCACCCTGTGACGGAATGCGGGCCAGGCAATAGGGAACAGGCTCGCCATCAATAACCAATACGCGCTTGTCACCATCTTTGATCGCAGGCAAATAAGATTGCGCCATACAATAACGAGAACCATGTTCTGTGAGCGTTTCAATAATGACGCCCACATTCGGATCGTCATGTTTCATGCGAAAAATAGAGGCACCACCCATGCCATCCAATGGTTTTAAGATCACATCCTGATGTTGCTGGTGGAAAGACCGCAGTTTAGCGGAAGAACGGGTCACCAGCGTTGTTGGCGTGTGTTCGGCAAACCAAGCGGTAAATAATTTTTCATTCGCATCACGCAGGCTTTGCGGTTTATTAACAATCAACGTGCCTTGTTCTTCTGCGCGTTCGAGTAAATAGGTGGCGTAAATGAATTCAGTATCAAACGGTGGATCTTTACGCATCAGGATCACATCAAGCTCATGCAATGGCTGATCAACGACTTCACCGAGCGCATACCAGCAGGTGTAGTCTTGGCGGACCTCCAGCGGGCGCATGGTAGCATAAGAGATACCCTGTTCGAGATAGAGATCACTCATCTCCATGTAATAGAGTTCGTAACCACGCTGCTGGGCTTCCAGTAACATGGCAAAGCTGGTGTCTTTTTTGATATTGATGGACTGAATAGGGTCCATCACGATGCCCAATTTAATGCTCATTTGCTCTCCTAAGACAGATCGCCGAAACGACATTGCAGCGCAGTAATGGCGGTCAAAGCTGCGGTTTCAGTACGTAATACACGCGGGCCAAGCAGCATTTCCTGAAAATGATATTGTTCTGTTAATGCGATTTCGTCATCCGACAAACCACCTTCCGGACCAATCACCAGTCGAACACCCTTTTCCGGTACAGGCAGTGTGCCTACAGAATAGGCGGCTTTGGGATGAAGAGTGAGTTTAAGCTCATCTGTTGGCTCAGCCAGCCAGTTTTCCAGTGACATGACGGGGCGCACCAGCGGAACGGTGTTACGACCACACTGCTCACAAGCACTGATGGCAATTTTTTGCCACTGCTCCAGTTTTTTATCCAGACGATCGCCGTGCAATTTGACGCCGCAACGGGAAGACCATAACGGTGTTATCACGTTAACACCCAGTTCAACCGATTTCTGGATGGTGAACTCCATCTTATCGCCACGGCTGATGACTTGGCCTAAATGAATCGCAAGTGGTGATTCTACCGAGTGATCGTTAAAACTATCAACCCGAACAATAACTTGTTTCTTACCGCTTTCAATAATCGTGGCTTGATACTGACCACCTTGGCCATTGAACAGGCAAATTTCCTGCTCTGGTAACATGCGTAGCACGCGACCAACATGGTTTGCCGCATCTTCTTGTAAGCTAACGGTAGCGCCAACACTCAGTGGCGAGTCCTGATAAATTCGTGGAATGCGCATTTTAGCGGCATTGCTCCTTCACAAAACGGTTGTGGTTACCTTGTAGTTTAGCGATAGCCGCATCGCGCTGACACTCCCACGGTGTAACCGGATATTTCTTATTCCAGACTTCAAATAATTTACGTTGCTGATCGGCTAACGATAAATGATATCGTTCCTGCATATAAAAATAGGTGCGGGATATGGCACCACGGCTATGTGGCGGAGGTTGTACCCGATCGGCTTTGAAATCAACAACCATCTGACATTTACCATATTGATCGGGTTTTGCATTCCACTCGGAATAACGGTAATTCGCTCGATCGCCATTTACTTCACCCACTGATGGCACCAAATTATGTAAATCACCTTCCATCTGCGCAAATACCGGATCATTGCTGATGCAATTTTTCCGGCCACCTTGCTGCCAGCATTGTCGCTGATGACCGAACTCCCAGGCTGGAACAACATGTTCCCACTCAATTCGATTGGCGCGTTCAGCTTGTTTACGAACTTGATAACCGCAAGCCTGCAAATCAGGCGTCATTTTTTTGCCTTTATAGACGATAGGGCATTCACAATAGAACGTGACTGGGTGCTGTTTATACAATTCAGCCGCCATCTTTTTTGCCTGAACAAATGTTTGGTCAGCGTGAACGGGGGTCACTATTAGCCCGATAAGAACGGAAACTGCGACTGTCAGAATATTTTTAACCATAACTGCATATCTATGATGTAAATCAGATGTTGCAAGGATAACATGCCTGTGATTTTTGACAGTAATCTTGTTGAGAATGCAGTGGCATTCAGGAAGGAGCATGCAATGGATTTAACCAAGATGATTGGTTTTGGTGTGGCAGGTAATTTTGCCGGGCATCTGGAACAAGCCGGTGAAGCCAGTGACTTTGTGAACGTAAAAGTAAAAGATGCGATTCAGCCCAAGGCCATATTTCCATTTTATGTGCCGCACATTGAAAATAGCTTTCTGAATGTATTTCCAATTTCTCATCATCAGATCCAGTTTCCCGATGGGGCTGATAATCTGCAGATCGAACCGGAGGTTTGTCTGATCTGTGATGTGGTCTATGACAATCAGATAGTTAAAAACATTATTCCCCGTGAATTTGCTGCTTTTAATGATTGCTCTATTCGTCGCCCCGGTGCTCGTAAGATCAGTGAGAAGAAAAACTGGGGATCTGCCAGTAAAGGCATGTCATCACAGCGCATAGCACTGGATAAATTCGCCGAAGGTGGTGAATTAGATTGTTACCATATCGCCAGCTTTTTACGTCGTGAAGGTGAATGTTATCCGTATGGTTTAGACAGCCCGACGGTGGAATACAGCTATTTTCACGAAACCTTGCTGACTTGGGTTATCGATAAGATGAACCATCAGCAGGATGAGGGCCCAGCGGAGGATATCGCTGCTTTACTGAAAATGGCACAACATCCGCAACAGGTGATCATTAGTATCGGGGCGACTCGCTATACACCATTTGGTGAGCAAAACTTCCTGCAACCGGGTGATGAAAGCATTGTGGTTGTTTATGATGCCCGCCGTTATAACGCGGAGCAGATCCGTCAGATGGCCAGTGTAGGTGAATTTACGGGCGAGGGGATGAGTCTGTTGCGTCAGTTAGTAGTTGCAGATTAGCACCACAGCGACGACAGCAATATTGCCGGTCACCGCGTAAAATGGCGCGGTGACGCCGCACCGATAATTGATGTTGCTGGCAATCACAGTGATAAGTGTAAACTGCGCCCTGAACTTTAGTTACATCCATTTTATGGGTTGTGCGGGGCGTAATACTAAATACCTCCCACATCACCTTCCGCCATTCTGCGCCATGCGGTCTCACTCGTCCCCAGATTGCATGCACCACCAAATGTGCAATCTCATGCGGGATCACCTCATTTTCAAACTCAGCCTGGTTATCTTGCAGCAAAACCGGATTAAGCCGGATATGCCAGTCGCGTAACCGCGCTGTGCCTGCACATTTGCCACGCTGATCTAACGTGATTTTGGGGTGATTAAATTCACGCTTGAAGTAACGTGCAGCCAACGAAAGATAATGGCTGGCAACCACTTCGATCTGGATCAGGTTGGTGATGTTGGTTCTATTTAGCATTTACAGGAGGAAAAAAGGACTTCTTTGGCGGGAGTATACAGATAAAACAGCGGAGTTTATCGATAAAATAAAGGGGCCGAAGCCCCTTAAAATCAGGAATTATTTCAAACCAGCCAAGTCGCGCAGTAATGCGGCTTTATCGGTTTTTTCCCATGGGAACTCTTCGCGACCGAAGTGACCATAAGCGGCAGTTTGTTTGTAGATCGGTTGGATCAGATCCAGCATTTCAATCAGGCCATATGGGCGCAGATCAAACTGATCACGAACCAACTGAGTCAACAATTCTTCATCGACTTTACCAGTGCCAAATGTCTCAACACTGATAGAAGTTGGCTCAGCAACACCGATTGCGTAGGAAACCTGAATTTCACAGCGATCAGCTAAACCGGCTGCAACGATGTTTTTCGCTACATAACGTGCTGCATAAGCGGCTGAACGGTCAACTTTCGACGGGTCTTTACCAGAGAAAGCGCCGCCACCGTGACGAGCCATACCACCGTAGGTATCGACGATAATTTTACGGCCAGTCAGACCGCAGTCACCCATTGGGCCACCGATAACAAAACGGCCAGTTGGGTTAATAAAGTATTTGGTGCTTTTGCTTAACCATTCGGCCGGCAATACGGGTTTCAGAATTTCTTCGTGTACTGCTTCGATCAGATCTGGCTGGCTAATATCTGGTGAATGCTGTGTAGACAGAACAACGGCATCGATACCTTCGATTTTGCCTTGTTTGTCATAGATAAAAGTGATCTGACTTTTCGCATCCGGGCGCAACCATGGCAGGGTGCCATTTTTACGCACTTCAGACTGACGTTTCACCAAGCGGTGCGCGTAAGTAATTGGCGCAGGCATCAATACATCTGTTTCGTTTGATGCATAACCAAACATCAGGCCTTGGTCGCCAGCACCCTGTTCTTTCGGGTCGGCACGATCAACACCCTGATTGATATCAGGTGACTGTTTACCGATAGCATTCAGTACTGCACAAGAATGCGCGTCAAAACCCATATCTGAGTGGGTATAGCCGATATCACAAACTGTTTTGCGAACCAGTTCTTCAATATCAACCCATGCAGAAGTGGTGATTTCACCACCAACCAGCACCATGCCTGTTTTGACGAAAGTTTCACAAGCGACACGCGCTTTAGGATCTTGCTCCAGAATGGCATCCAGCACCGCATCGGAAATCTGATCCGCGATTTTATCTGGATGTCCTTCAGCAACGGATTCGGAGGTAAACAATCTTGCCATTTTAATTCTCTGTGTAAAAAGTTGAAGGCGATTGCAATGTGGTTAATAACCTGATTGCAAATAGCAGTATCCACATCTGGACGTCTATCTATGTGACTATTGTCGCAGTCAATAGAGATATCGTCAATGTACGAGGAAAATTAAGCCCAGGATCATAAGCGTGGTGCCTATCACGATAAAATAACCGAGATAACATTTGCGCAACCGGTGATCAGTTTGGGACAATACTCACCTTACTTAAATGTATAGACCCAATTGAAAGCAGGAGTGACAAATGCCCTCTCGTAAAGAGTTAGCCAATGCCATCCGGGCATTGAGCATGGATGCAGTTCAAAAAGCCAATTCCGGCCACCCGGGCGCCCCGATGGGCATGGCTGACATTGCTGAAGTGCTGTGGCGCGACTTTTTGAACCACAACCCAGCTAACCCACAATGGAGCGAGCGTGACCGTTTCATCCTTTCCAATGGTCATGGTTCGATGCTGCTGTACTCTTTGCTGCATCTGGCGGGTTACGACCTGTCCATTGAAGATCTGAAGAACTTCCGTCAGCTGCATTCCCGTACCCCAGGTCACCCTGAATACGGTTATGCACCAGGTGTTGAAACAACGACCGGCCCATTAGGTCAGGGTATCACCAACGGTGTTGGTATGGCGCTGGCTGAAAAAGTATTGGCTGCGCAATTCAACCGCCCTGATTTTGACATCGTCGACCATCACACCTACGTATTTATGGGTGACGGTTGCATGATGGAAGGTATCTCTCACGAAGCGTGTTCACTGGCTGGTACATTGAAACTGGGTAAACTGATCGCATTCTGGGATGACAACGGTATTTCTATCGATGGTCATGTCGAAGGTTGGTTTACTGATGATACGCCGGCGCGTTTTGAAGCTTATGGTTGGCATGTTATCCGTGCTGTTGACGGCCATGATGCGGATGCGGTTAAAGCAGCTATCGAAGCGGCCAAAGCTGAAACGGACAAACCAACACTGATCTGCTGTAAGACCGTGATCGGTTTTGGTTCACCAAACAAAGCGGGTTCACACGATTGTCACGGTTCGCCATTAGGTGCGGCTGAAATCGCTGCTGCCCGTGAGTTCCTGGGTTGGAACTATGAGCCGTTTGTTATTCCTGAGGATATTGCAACCGAGTGGAGTGCGAAAGACGCTGGTGCTGCAAAAGAAGCCGCATGGAATGAGAAATATGCAGCCTATGCCGAAGCTCATCCAGAGCTGGCTGCTGAATACAAACGTCGCGTGAATGGCGATTTGCCTGCTAACTGGGCAGAAGCATCACAAGTGTTCGTTGAACAGCTGCAAGCTAATCCATCAAAAATTGCTTCTCGTAAAGCCAGCCAGAATGCCATTGAAGCATTTGGTAAATTGCTGCCTGAATTCCTGGGTGGTTCTGCTGACTTAGCGCCATCAAACCTGACTATGTGGTCTGGCTCTGAATCGTTGACAGCAGATGACGCCTCAGGCAACTATGTTCACTACGGTGTGCGTGAATTTGCGATGTCAGCCATGATGAATGGTGTGGCGTTGCACGGTGGTTTCATTCCTTATGGCGCAACCTTCCTGATGTTCATGGAATATGCCCGTAACGCTGTACGTATGGCTGCGTTGATGAAGCAACGTACCATCTTCGTTTACACCCACGACTCAATCGGTTTGGGTGAAGACGGCCCAACACATCAACCAGTGGAACAGATCGCTTCTCTGCGTCTGACGCCTAATATGAGCACATGGCGCCCATGTGATCAGGTCGAATCAGCGATTGCGTGGAAATATGCCGTTGAGCGTAAAGATGGCCCAAGTGCGCTGATTTTCTCTCGTCAGAATCTGGCACAAATGGATCGTACTCCAGCGCAGTTGGCTAATGTGTACAAAGGCGGTTATGTCCTGCGTGACAGCGAAGGTACTCCAGATGCAATCTTGATTGCAACGGGTTCTGAAGTTGAGCTGGCGATGCTGGCTGCGAATGAGTTGACTGCGAAAGGTCATAAAATCCGAGTCGTGTCTATTCCATGTACCGATGCATTTGATGCACAGTCAGCTGAATACAAAGAATCTGTACTGCCGGCTGCGGTCACTAAACGCGTGGCAGTAGAAGCGGGTATTGCCGATTACTGGTACAAATATGTTGGTTTGAACGGCCAAATCATTGGTATGCGCTCGTTTGGCGAGTCAGCTCCTGCCGAATTATTGTTCCAGCAATTCGGCTTCACTGTCGAAAATGTGGTGCAAACTGTTGAAAGTTTGTTCCAGGCGTAAATGCAATGTTAAACGGGAGCTGCGGCTCCCGTTTTTTTCGCAGAAAATCTGTGTCAAGTATCGCGTTTGATGCATAAGCACAGTAAACTCTTTGCGTTTGAATGATTAGTAGGTCACAACATAGCTGTTGTGGGTATGACTTCAGTCTCCCTGGTTTTACATCAGGAAAAAAACAACACACACAACTGAAGTCTCCCCTCTGTAATCCGGCTGGCGTACTAACTTCATAAGTTGAGTCTTATTCAGGAAGATTAAATAAGACCAATGGCACTGACTTCGTTATATGTCTAAAAAATATAGGGGACTAACATGTCTGTTATCAAAATGACTGATCTGGATCTGGCTGGTAAGCGCGTACTCGTTCGTGCAGACCTGAACGTACCAGTGAAAGATGGTAAAGTAACTTCTGATGCGCGTATCGTTGCAACTCTGCCGACCATCAAACTGGCTCTGGAAAAAGGCGCCAAGCTGATGATCACTTCTCACCTGGGTCGTCCGACTGAAGGCGAGTACAACGAAGAGTTCTCTCTGCTGCCAGTAGTGAACTACCTGAAAGACAAACTGTCCTGCCCAGTACGTCTGGCTAAAGATTACCTGGATGGCGTTGAAGTTGCCGCTGGTGAACTGGTTGTTCTGGAAAACTGCCGTTTCAACAAAGGCGAAAAGAAAAACACTGAAGAGCTGGCTAAGAAATACGCTGCACTGTGTGACGTATTCGTAATGGACGCTTTCGGTACTGCTCACCGCGCTGAAGGGTCAACTCACGGTGTTGCTCAATACGCACCAGTTGCTTGTGCTGGCCCACTGCTGGCTGGTGAACTGGACGCATTGGGTAAAGCAATGCTGAAACCTGAGCGCCCAATGGTTGCTATCGTTGGTGGTTCTAAAGTTTCTACCAAGCTGACTGTTCTGGAATCACTGTCAAAAATCGCTGACCAGCTGGTAGTTGGTGGTGGTATCGCTAACACTTTCATCGCGGCTGCTGGCCACAATGTTGGTAAATCTCTGTGCGAACACGACCTGATCGACACTGCTAAGAAACTGGCTGCTGAAACCAACATCCCAGTAACTACTGACGTTGTTGTTGGTAAAGAATTCTCTGAATCAACTCCAGCAACTATCAAATCAGTTGCTGACGTAACTGATGACGACATGATTTTCGACATCGGTCCAGATTCTGCTAAAGCACTGGCTGACATCATCATGAACGCTAAAACCATTCTGTGGAATGGCCCAGTTGGCGTGTTCGAATTCGATCAATTCGCTAAAGGCACTGAAATCATTGCTAAAGCGATTGCTGAATCGCCAGCATTCTCTATCGCTGGTGGTGGTGACACTCTGGCAGCTATCGACAAGTTCGGTATCGCTGACAAAGTATCTTACATCTCTACTGGCGGTGGTGCATTCCTGGAATTCGTAGAAGGCAAAGTTCTGCCTGCAGTTGCGATTCTGGAAGAACGCGCTAAAGCGTAATGATTTAACGGGAGGCTGATGTCTCCCGTTGCTTTGCCAATCGGCACAAATAATTTTTTAGCAACTCGTTCAACTCGCATTTTGTAGTTGAACACCTGATAGGACCTTTGAAATGTCTAAGATCTTTGATTTCGTTAAACCAGGCGTTATTACCGGTGACGACGTACAGAAAGTATTTGAAGTAGCAAAAGCGAACAAATTCGCTCTGCCTGCTGTTAACTGTGTTGGTACTGACTCAGTAAACGCTGTACTGGAAGCTGCTGCTAAAGTTAAAGCGCCAGTAATCGTTCAGTTCTCTAACGGTGGTGCTGCATTCATCGCTGGTAAAGGCATGAAACTGGAAGGTCAGAAAGCTGCTATCATCGGTGCTATCTCTGGTGCTAAACACGTTCATGCAGTTGCTGAAGCTTACGGTATCCCTGTAATTCTGCACACTGACCATGCAGCTAAAAAACTGCTGCCATGGATCGACGGTCTGTTAGACGCGGGTGAAAAACACTTCGCTGAAACTGGCAAACCACTGTTCTCTTCTCACATGCTGGATCTGTCTGAAGAGTCTCTGGAAGAAAACATCGACATCTGCTGCAAATACCTGGAACGCATGGCCAAAATGGGCATGACTCTGGAATTGGAACTGGGTTGCACCGGTGGTGAAGAAGACGGCGTAGACAACAGCCACATGGATCAGTCTGCTCTGTACACTCAACCAGAAGACGTTGCTTACGCTTACGAGCGTCTGAGCAAAATCAGCCCACGTTTCACCATCGCTGCTTCTTTCGGTAACGTACACGGTGTTTACAAACCAGGTAACGTTAAACTGACTCCAAGCATTCTGGATGCTTCTCAGAAATATGTTTCTGAAAAATTCGGCGTTCCTGCTAACACTCTGAACTTCGTATTCCACGGTGGTTCAGGTTCTACTGATGCTGAAATTAAAGAATCTGTAGGCTATGGCGTAGTTAAAATGAACATCGATACTGACACCCAGTGGGCAACTTGGGAAGGTATCCTGAACTACTACAAAGCGAAAGAAGCTTACCTGCAAGGCCAACTGGGTAACCCAGAAGGCGCAGATTCACCAAACAAAAAATACTACGATCCACGCGTATGGTTGCGTAAAGCTCAGGAAACTATGATTGCTCGTCTGGAACAAGCATTCAAAGAACTGAACGCTATCGACGTACTGTAATTTCAGAAAAGTATTCTTTCTGAACAAAAGCGCCTGCATTGCAGGCGCTTTTTTATTGCGTAGCTTATTATTTATTAAAGCAAACAACGATTTGTTGTCTATGATGTATGTGAAGGTAATGTTATGAAAAGGAAATCGTTTGTAGTAACATTCGACGCCTTCGATCCTGAGATTCAGGCTTTATTCGGGTAGAACAAGGACAAATATGACAATTGCAGATGGACGGCAAGATGCATTATTAGAATGTTTGCTGTTTATGTCTCAGCACTATGGTATGGGTAATACCCGTGAAGCTCTCACTGCAGGATTACCATTACAAGATGGGAAATTAACATCGGAGTTGTTTTCTCGTGCTGCACATAGAGCGGGTTTTGTTGTAGATTATTTTTCGTCGCCTTTAGATGCTATACCTACATTATTGTTGCCGTGCGTTTTGTTGATGCGTGACGGTCGAGCTGCAGTTCTTCTTTCTATTGATAAATCTAAAACACAAGCCACTCTTTATTTTCCAATGGGTAGCATTGGTCAACAGTCTGTTTCTTTAGCTGTACTGTCAGATGAATGCTCGGGAAACGGTTTTTACATTAAACGTCGTTTACAATTCGATGCTCGCGCACCAGAAGTACTGAAACCAAGAGAAGGGCATTGGTTTTGGAGTACATTACTTGAATCATTACCAATCTATAAAGATGTGCTGATTGCTTCTATTCTGATCAACATATTTGCTATCGCCAGTCCTATTTTCACCATGAACGTCTACGATAAGATCGTTCCCAATCTGGCATTTGATTCGCTTTGGGTATTAGCCATAGGCGTTTCATTAGTTTTTACCTTTGATATCATAATCAGGCAGCTTCGTAGTTATTTTATTGATATTGCAGGTAAAAAATCTGACTTGCTGCTCTCGGCCAAGATTTTTTCTAAGGTTATGGGCATTCGTATGGAGTCCAGGCCTAATTCAACTGGTGCCTTTGCTCGTCATTTGCAAGAGTTTGAATCTATCCGTGAGTTTTTTACTTCAGCAACAGTGTCAGCGCTTATTGATTTGCCTTTCGCATTTTTATTCTTGCTGGTTATCTGGATCTTTGCTGGCTTACTCGCAATAGTGCCCTTGATTGCTATTATCTGTATGGCTGTATATAGCCTTTATATTCAAGCACCACTGCGCCAAAGCATTGAAGAAAGCAGCCGTTTGTCATCACAAAAATATGCAACAGTCATAGAAGCTATTGCAGGGCTTGAGTCCGTTAAAATTCATAATGCAGAGGGGCAGTTTCAGCATCGCTGGGAACAAGCTGTTAGTCATATGGCGAATTCGGGTATTACTACCCGTAAAATTACCAATATGGTTTCAGGTCTGGCTAATTATGTGCAACAGATGACGACAGTTGCTTTGATAGTTTTAGGTGTCTATCAGATCTCAGAAGGCAATTTGACTATGGGTGGAATGATCGCAGCAGTGATGCTTGCTGGTCGTGCTATCGGTCCGCTTATTCAGTTGTCTGTATTATCAACACGTTATAATCAGGCTAAATCTGCATTGCTGTTGCTTGAAAATATAATGCAGAGCCCGTCAGAACGAGAAGATGATAAACATTATCTTGATTATGACACCTTAACTGGCCGGATCGATCTGGATGATGTTTCATTCAGTTACCCAGGCTCGGAACAATCCGCACTTAAACAGCTAACGTTAAGAATTCGTCCTGGTGAGAAAATCGCGATTATTGGTCGAATTGGTGCGGGAAAAACAACGTTAGAGAAATTGATTTTGGGGTTGTATAAGCCGCTATCTGGTTCTGTGCGTCTCGATGGTTTTGAATTATCACAGCTACATCCTTCCACAATACGAGACAATATCGGCTGTGTTCCACAGGATTTTACGCTGTTTTACGGCTCAATTCGGCAAAATATTCAACTGGGTCATCCTCACTCAACCGATGCACAGATATTACGTGCGGCCCAACGGGCGGGGGTTAGTCAGTTTACCAATCATGACCCTAATGGCTTAGAACGACAAGTCGGTGAAGGTGGGCGTAATTTATCTGGTGGCCAGCGACAATCTATTGCATTAGCCAGAGCACTTTTGCTCGATCCACCTATTCTTATTTTGGATGAACCAACTGCGAACATGGATAATCGTTCAGAAAGTCTGGTCAAACGTGAATTGGCAAATTTACCTGCCGAAACAACGATGCTTTTGATTACTCACCGCACTTCAATGCTGGATATTGTGGATCGTATTATTGTTATCGAGCAGGGAATGGTTGTTGCTGATGGCCCGAGAGACCATGTGTTACAACAGCTAAAAGAAGGCAAGGTTCGTGTAAGGGAGAATGCTGATGCCTAATCCTGAACTGAATCAAAGACAGCTGGATCTTATTGATGATGCTTCAGCGGCGGTAATGCTCACCGCCCCGCGTCGAGCCAGAATCTTACTCTGGTGTTGTTTTCTGTTCTTTGTCGTAGCAACTATATGGTCAGCTTGGGCGAAATTAGATGAAGTGACACGCGGTGAAGGAAAAGTTATTCCTTCGAAACAGCTGCAGGTTATTCAAAACCTTGAAGGCGGTATCGTCAAAGAGATTTTTGTTCGTGAAGGGCAAATGGTGAAAGTAGGGCAAGAATTATTGCGTATTGACGACACTCGTTTCCGTTCCGATTTTCGTGAGAAACAACAAGAGTTAGTCAGTATGCAAGGTGATGTCGCTCGTCTGCGAGCCGAAATTGCCAGCCTTTCTATTTCTAATGATAGTGCATTGCCTTGGCGTGAGCAGGTGGCACTTAATGAGCAATCCATTATTTTTCCTGCTGGTTACGAAAAAGTTTTCCCAGAAAATGTTGCCCGCCAAAAAGGAGCGCTGCAAGAAAATGTCAGTAATTTAAATAACCAACTGGTTATTATGGGGCAGCAAAGTAACAGTTCACCGGGACTGCGTTGACAACAACAACTCTTGCGGAATTGGAT
>ERZ650302.623-NODE-623-length-19756-cov-8.342673_pt1 | contig 19756 bp, 14 predicted proteins | sample MGYA00376238_ERZ650302 | MGnify/ENA primary metagenome ERZ650302 (study PRJEB26733, sample SAMN07839298) | wastewater metagenome | biome: urban; feature: wastewater treatment plant; material: waste water | place: USA: North Carolina | collected 2016-04-28 ... | reverse complement strand
ACGAGATCTGTAGCCGTGACTGGAGTTCAGACGTGTGCTCTTCCGATCTAATATTTATAGTCAAAAGCAAAAAAATTATGAGAAATCATTTATTCCAAAATATATTAACAAAGAAATATCAACAAATCTTTCTTTATACACTCCTACTTTAAATAAGAATAATAATCCCATAGTAGACCACAATGGTAAAACTATATTTTATGCTAAACCATTTTTTGATAATTATTGGATTGACCATATAAATTATGATTCATCTTATTATTCTCATTTTACATTTGTAATGAATCGTAATGGTTCACTTTGGTATGAAGCAAATTTATATCTAATCAATCTAATTGAATATGATACAGCTTATAATGAAGATCAAAGAATTACACCCTCAACTATTTCTGATCAAGCTAAATCTTTACAAAAATATAAATTATTCTGTGATGAAAAAGATGATGAACTGGATTATATTCAAGGAAGGAATAAACTTGAGCGTAATAATAATCCTTTTTGGAAAATTGCTAAAAGACCTTTCAGTCGACCTAATTTTAAATACAGAGATTACTTACAAGAACGTGTTGATAAAAATGAAATTTGTTTAAATTATGCACGGAAACTTCTTTATCCAATTACATCATTTTATAACTTTATAAATGAGTATTTTGGTAAAGATTATCTAATTCTTGGAAAAGGAATAGCAATGCCAGGAAAAGAAAGTAACTCTTTAATAATTATAGATAAAAATAAAAGTTTACATGTTAAAACTAATGAATCAAATAAAATTAGAGGAAGTAATAATAAACATTTAGGATATATTAATGATGGGGGAAATACAAAACCTCTAAAAGAAACGGAACAGTTACAAATTCTAAATATCATTCTCGATAAAGGTCAAGCAGAGATTATTATTTCTTTCCTTTTTTCTTTTACAACAGCATCAAGGATAGATACTACTTTTACTTTACGATTATGTCACTTTATAGATAATCTACCTGAAAATTATTCTGAATGTGAATTGTCTAAATGGAGAAAAACTCAAACAAAATTTATTCCTGATGAAATATACGATGTTCTTATAGGAGAAGGAACGCTGATCGATGCAAAAGGTCTTGAAAAAAGATATTATTTAAAAATTCCAGGATGGATGATGGAAATGATTCGTACATATATAGTATCGAAACGTGCAGTAAAAAGAAGAATGAAAATTAAATTCCCACAAGATAATCCATTGGAAGAATATGTATTCATAACACAAAATTTCAACCCATATTTTATTGCAAAAAGTGATTTAAATAAATATAAATATAAAAAGATGAATAATGGTGGAGCGATTCGTGTTTTTATTGCTGAAGAAATCACAAAAAAAATTCAATTCAAATTTAAATTCCATTATTTAAGAGCAACATGTTTAATGAATATTTATACTAAAATGCAATTAGACAATAAACTTACATCTATTCAACAAATGGATTTTTTGAAGAAATTTGCTGGACACAATAATGAGAATACAACTAGACAATACCTAGATTACTCACTAAATGAACAATATAGGTATGAGGCATACGACTATCGTGGAGACAAACTTTTAAATTGGTTATCTACTTTTAATCCTTTAAATATTAATGAATACATCCCTCGCAATTTGGATTAATGATGATTGAATTTCCAGAAAAAGTAATTTTAGAACATGAAGACCATCGTAAATGCCATAATACATTATTGAAAATACTTAATGATGGAACTAATAAACCTACTATAGGAATGATACTTAGATTAACAGAAGGAGTATCTAAACATTTATTTAAACCACAATGTCTGAATACATCTTGGAAAATCGAATTTATTTCACTAGTAAAAAAAGAAGCTATGAAATGGGAAAAAGAGGGAGGTTCAGTTGCAGAAAAATTAAGATCAACTTTACAAAGCATGGTAAATTTAGAAGAACAAATTTTACCAAAATGGATATGTGATAAAGCTGGTGTTGAACAATGGTATTTACAGAAAGCTGATTTAAAATATCCTTGGCAAAAGGATCTTTATTTATTAGTTAAAAAAGAACAATTAAAATGGGAAAAAAAAGGTGGTCGTAATTTTAAACTTGGAATTGAAGCATTAAATAATATTATTAAAACTGGAGAAAGACCAAATATAAAGGCTGTTGCTTTAAAAATGGGGAAAAATATATCTTATTTAAATAGAAGAGCTTATATCTGGCAAAAAAAATTAGTTAAAATTATTGAAATGGCTGATTCTAAATGGAAACAAAAAGGTGGTAAATGGAGGAGACTCTTTAATCAAATTCTTAATCAATATATTCAAAAAGGATTAAGACCTCAGATCCGTACAATTTGTGATGATATTGGCTATTCTCCAACAAATATTATAACAGGTCCCTTCCCATGGCAACGTACGGTTAAAAATAATATTATTAATGCAGAAAAATATTGGTTAAAACATGGTGGTTCTGATGCAACAAAATGTAAAATAGCTTTAATACAAATTATTAAAGAAGGAAAAAATCCAACTCGAATTAATGTCGCTCAAAAAGCAGGATTTGGTCAATCTTTTTTAGAAAAAGAATTAAATGAGTGGAAAATTAAGTTATTAAATTTAATTGAAAAAAAGACAAGTAAAGGTCTTGATAAAATCAATATTATTTATATAGATATTAACTCTTTAATTAATAAAGAAATTATAAAAGATTATCATAAACTTGGAATAATTGTTAAGAGTAAAAAAACTAATATATCTAATTATTTTATATTATCCCAAATAATGTATGAGGAATCTCATGTCATTCTTAAATACAAAATAAGAAATTATTTCTATGCTAATAAAAGTACTTTTAAAGAAAAAAGAAAAGTTTATATAGATGGAATTATAAATGCTTGTGAGGGAAATAAATATTCTTTGATTATTACTTTAATACCTCGCATGATAAAAGTTGCTTTATGGTTAGGAGATAAAATACCTTCAACATTAAATGAAGCCAAAAATTCATTTTTTGAATACTCTATTTTTTTACGTAAAAAAATAAAATCTACAGAACTATCAAATTCAGTTGCAAACCAAGAGCAATTAGCTATAGTTAAATTACTTGCAGGTATGTTTTATGTTGATGATGATGAAATAGTTAAAGATAACCGCTCACTATTGATTCCTCAAAAACCTCCAAGATCAAATGCTTTTGTAAATGAGACTAAATTTACTCAAGAAGAACTTAGTTATGCGTTTAATTTTTATTTTAGTCTTTTTAATCAGATTACTAATTTTTTACTAAATAAAGAAAATTTTCCTCAAATTATTCAATTACCAAGAGGAAGTGCAATAATCTTAGGAGTAGGACAAAATCTTATAGTTACTTCTTATAATTTACCAAAACAACAATGTACAGGAATCGATTATTTAGATGGACATATTTTAGATGACACTGAACTAAAAAATCTTGCTAAAGAAAATAAAATTAAGCATATATTTTCTTATTATAAAAAAAGAAATGAAATTCAAAATAACCTTCTTGTTCTTAATAATAATCCAAATCATGAAAAAAGACTAGCTTTGGGGAAGAAAGCTCTTGATGCGTGGTTTATGTGCATGCTATATCTTACTTCAACAAATGATTCTATATTAAGTTTATATGAATGGTCTGAAAATGATGAATATGAAATGATAAAAGATGAGAGAAAAGAATTCATAACTATCAAACCAAGAGCAAATAATAAAACTATAAGATTTACAATTCCAAAAGTTTTTATGCCTTATTTTGAAAAGGCGCTTAAACTCAGAAAATTTGTATTAAATGGAAAAAAATTTCCTTATCTTGTTTTTATATATAATCTAGTATCATATTGAACTCCCAAATACAGGTTTTGGAAGCTCAAATTTGAAAATAATAAAATTAGAATTAGTCAAATTACCAACTAAGTTCACTTTCCAACCATTCCATTACTTCTTTATCCGCCCAACCTTGATAAGGTTTTTTTAAAGTGATAATGAGTATATTGTCATTTTTATCAATTAAATGCTTAAATTGATTATATAACTGTTCTAGGTTTAGTTGAGTTGAAATAGCGTAGCTTGATTCAGAAAGCCTTGCCCACACACCAAAACTTTTAATTTTCGCCAAAACTTCAGCGTGTTTCTGCCCTTCGGCGTTTAAATCATAGGTAATAAGTTTTACTGACATAGAAAAGTTCCCTTGTATTAAAATTTGATTAAGTTAAAGCAACGAAATTAGTTTAACCTGATAAAATTAAAAATTCAAGTTCCTATATCTTTATATTAGAATATATTTATTTAAATAGAATAAATTTTTTTATTACCAAATTCAACTTCTAATTCTGATAAAATGCTTCTTCGTCATTTTTGACGTGGATTGAAACCTATAGCTGAGTATTAGCATATTCGGTTGGCAACGGTACGGTAACCCCTCCGTTATCGTTGCCACTTTCGCTAACTAAAACTCACCAAAGCCAAAACTTAAAAATTCCATCTGACTATCCCCATTTGGATTTAACCCCATTACCTCATCATAAAACTTTTCATCAAGCACGATAATCCCTGTATCACTGATTGGCGTTAAGGCTTTCGCTTTATCCAATTGCTCAAACATCCATGGAAACACATTCACACTAAAGGCTTGAGCTGTTTTGACCAATTTATAAAAATCAGCATCTTTGACTTGTACACCACACAAATCGGTGATTAAATCTTTGCCTTCATAACCATACGGCACGACAATCGCTTTGGTCGGTGCATCAATGGCTTTAAAGGCTTTACTCGCTGTCATAAAAGATTGCCAAAGCTGAGGAAATTGTCCGTTTTTCAATCTTTCTTCATTCTGATTGGCTCGTTTATCACCAAGCGATAATAACGTTAATAAATTATGTTGTTTATCAATCGGATAGACCATTTCATCATACTGATATTGATAAAAATTGGTAAAATAGGTACTCACCATCTCAGGATGTAAAAGACTTTTATCTTGGTTTTCGGGAAGCGATAACTTGTAAAATAGATTCTGCATGGTGGTTTTGCCGTGTTGTATCGTCGGTAGCTTTTGCAAATTCTCACTCGCTGGTGTAATGACAAAAACCTGCCCTTTTACACTCTGATTGTTGTCATCTATCATTTCGCCATGACGATTGCACCGACCAGATGCTTGTAAAATACTATCAAGCCCTGCTAAAAACCGAATCACCGAATTGAACGAAATATCGACCCCAGCTTCAATAAGTTGGGTTGAGATTACCAAGGTTGGTAAATTATTCTTCAGCCTATCTTTGATTTGTTTGATTAAATCTTTGCGATGTTTGGCACATTGTCCTGTGCTTAGGTGAAAAATCGCTTCGCTATCCACTTTATCCTTGAGTGATTGATAAATTTGCATAGCCCATGCTTTGGTATTGACAATCACCAAGGTACTGGCAAAGGTGTCAAATTTGTCAAGGACAAATTCAGTGATGGCTTCATCATCAAGGGCAACTTGGGTGTGGTCGTGAATTTCCACGCGTTTAAGGGTGTCAAAAAGATGCTTTAATGATTCATCATCACCAATGATTTCAGTAGGTGTGTGCAAAATGCCGCGGTTTTTGACCGCTTTTTCTGTGGATAATTTATCTAAAACTGGCTGTGTGGCAGTGCAAAGTACGGTTGTGGTGTTGCCAAAAACGGAAAAAAAATTAATCGCATTGATAAATAAGTGATAACAATTAATTGGTAAAGTCTGGATTTCATCAAATACCAACACAGCATTAGTCATTTGATGAAGCCGCCTTACGCCTTTTGTACCACCGCCAAAACAACTTTCTAAAAACTGTACCATGGTGGTAAACACAATTGGAGCATTCCAATTATCGCTGATTAATTTACTCTGCCATGTTTGAATCTCAGGCTCAAGATTGGAATGTTGTTCTAGCACCCAACTACCTTCAAATCCTTCATCTTCAAGGATTTTGCGTACTTCACTGGCATTTTGTTCGATAATACTTGTAAAAGGAATAATAAAAATAATACGGTCTAGATTGTGCTGTTGCGCGTGATGAATAGCAAAGCGAAGGCTAGCAAGCGTTTTTCCACCACCCGTTGGCACGGTTAGGCTAAAAGTGCCTTGGGATTTTTGCGCATTCTCAAGACAGGTTTGGGCAATAAAATTACGTTGAATATTGATAGGATGTAAATCAGTATTTTGGGCAAAGCTCTGATAACGCAGTTCAATCTTATCAATAGCCGTTTGCCAGTCGGGTTTGACGAAGACAAGTTCATGGCTTCGGTTCGGATATTCAAAAGCGATGCTGTTACTACGGTCAGCTTCAATCAAGCAACTAAACAACACTCGCACTAAAAAACCGGTATAAAAGTCATATTCGGTTTGTGAAATTTTTTCCTGCTTAAATTTTTCATTTAAAGGTTTAAAAAAGCTACTAAATTCCCTAACTAAAGTTTGTTCCCAATGATCACCTAAGTTATTAAACAACTTTTGCTCGGTTGCTTTAGCCTTGGCTTCTTTAAAATGGCTCTTTTCTTCGGATTTTCTGATTCTTGTATCGAAAACAGCGTTATTAGACGTGTCACAGATATCAATCAAACCACTGTGATGTGATACCACGCAAAGGCTAAGTATGTTGGAAAGTAATTTGCCATTTTCTTGGTTTTTTTCTGGATTTGACGTTTTATAATTACATTTTTTTAAGGCTTCTATTAGCCACTGTCCCCCAGCGGTAGAGTGGTCAATTTTTCCCTTTAACCCTTTGGCATCGACATATTCATCATCAGCATCAGGATTATAAATACCTGTAGCAGATTTAATATACGTTTGAAACGCCTCACTATATTTTCCCAAATCATGTACCAATCCAATTAGCTCGCCACATAGGGGTAAGCCAATTTTATCTGCCAACTGTTTAGCGATTTTTGCTGTGCCTGTTAAATGATCAAAAAGTGCCTGTTTTGCACCATCAGATGTACGAACATGTGCAATAAAAATGTTTTCAGAACTTGGCATATCAACCAACATTTAAAAATATTTGTTGAGTATAAACTTACCGCTTTAATTGTTATTGTGCAAGTAAATAGATTAAATAAGCGACGTCTATTGTCGTATTTTTTTGTCTATTAAAAAATAGCATTATTATAGTTATTCATATTATAAGATTATAAACGCTCTGAAATCCCCTACAGTAGCGGATTTTCAAGCAACTATGTGTACAGATAGGTGAATATAAATGTACAGATAGGAGAATCAGAATGGTCGGATAGATGAAGTTAGATGTACCGATAGGTGAAATATATGTACAGATTGATGAAATTGGAATCTCAACATAGATTGAGAGTAATTATCGTAAAATAATCTAAAATAAAACCTAATTCATTGATATTCATAAATTTTTATTAACTTTTGTAACCCACATGGATTAACATAGATTACGATTTTACCCATCGTCAAGTGCACTTCTATAATTAGGCTCACATAAATCTGAGACAATGGATAGCAAGTCACTCTATGATGATGCAAAGTTTTTACAAGCCAGGTGCTGATAAAGTAATGATTATCAAACCCAATACCTTGGTCGAAGCGGGTTTTGACTTAACTGAAGCCGAGCATGACTTGATGACGCTTGCCATTAATAAACTGCATCGATTACAGTCAGGTGGCAAACGAGTATTAATTAGTGCCAAAGAATTCGCCGCCGCCAATCGAGTCAATGAAATCTATGCCTATCGAGCCTTAAAAGATACTGCCAAAATTCTAGGTGATAGAAAACTCAAATTTACCTTATATCTTGATAAAACCATCCAAGCAGAAAATGACGCTGACAAACTCACCGTTCTCAAACCTCATCATAACAATTTCACTATGCTTCGCTCAGAATATCATTGGCTGCAAGGCGTATCGTATCAAGATGAGCAAGGTTTCATTATTCTAGATTTTTCTGATCCTTTAACCTTTCTGATTGATAATACCAGTAAAGCCTACACTCGTTATGATTTTATCAAAACTGTTGAATTTAAAGGGTGCAGTAGTAAAAGACTGTATGAGTTAATCAACAAATGGAAAGATACAGGCGGTGTACCAGAAATGACCGTCGAAGCATGGAAAGAATTTTTTGGGGTGGCTGATAAATATCCCAAAATTGCCGAATTCAAACGCCGAATCTTAGACCCTGCCATCAACCAGATTAATAAACAAGGCGATTTTAAACTCACTTTAAATGCGAGCAAATTTGGGCGAACCATTACCCATTTTTCTATCGTAATTAAAACCATCAAAAAGCCAGACCAACGAGTAGAGCAAAAAACCGAATCCGACAAGAAATGGGCTAAATTATTGACGGCTAGCCAAGCTAATATTTTCGCCAAAAAACTTGCCAATGATAGCAGTTTTGGGGGTAAATACGCTCGAGTCGGAGAAACTACCGAAAGCTTTATCTCACGTCTGAATGAGGAGTTACAAAGGGATTTGTTGAAAATTACTGAGTATCTACCTTATCTGAAAAAATTTGGTTTTAAATCGTAAAAGAGCAAGCATTGAAAATCGCCCTTTTTATCACTATCAGATTTTTTGTATATCAGAGCCGATATAGATAACCTGACCAATCACAGCCAAAAAATCACGTTCTTTGAGCTGTTCTTGTGAAATATCAAATGCAGAATATTTTTGATTATCGCTGATAATTTTTAATCCTGTTGGTAATCGTTGTATGCGTCGTATAAAAAGTTCATTATTGATTAAAAGAGCATAGACCGCCCCATCAATGAGTTGATTTTGCTGTTTATTAACAATTACAACAGCATCATTTCCTATCAATGGCGACATGGTATCACCTTTATACAAATAGCCCACCAACTGCGAAGCGTCAATTGCTCGCTCATTAAGCCACCAATTAGGCAATGGATAAGACAAGTCAGTTGATTGATTATTCATGTCCAATAATACCAACCAATGCACGTTTTGACTGCTCTGTGATAACTGTTCACCCGTCATTAACGTCCATGGATGCACGCCATAGATTCTCGCCAAATCAAACAAATACTCAAGTTTAGGTTCACGGCTACTCTCCTGCTGCTCCCAATCTTGCAGGGAGCTTCGAGAAAACCCTGATGTCTGAGAAGCGAGTTGCACCACTTCATCACGAGTTAGCTGTGCATTTTTTCTAGCCTGTTCCAAACGAAAAGAAAGATTATCCATTTTTTACCTTTAAATAGGTTAAATATTCACAGTCAAAAACTTTTTGCAGGTACAAATTATTTCGATAAATCTATAATCAAGTAAAATTAGAATAAAAATACCTAATTTTATTCAAAAATAGGTTGCTTTAATAACTATTAATAGGTAGTATATATTCATCGGCAGTTATTAGAGATGAATAATCTTTATTAATAACCCGATAATAAGTCTTTTTAAACTAAATCAACCTATTTCTACAAGAGGTCATTATGACATATACCTACCTAACAACGGAAGAACTATCTGAACGTATCAAATATGACAAAGCCACCATTCGCAGTTGTTTAAAAGATAGCGTGCTCATCGAAGGAGTGCATTATATTCGCCCGTTTGGCGGTCGCAAAATTCTCTATGTGTGGGAACAAATAGAAAAGGATATGCGCAACACAGTTTTAGCCGACATCAATGCCATGGCGTTGCAGTAAGGAGAAATTTATGGCCAGCATTCGTACCCGTCAGGGAAGTAAATTTTTGATGATTGATTTTCGCTTTTTGAATAAACGCTGTCGAGAAACAACCAACCTAATCGACACGCCCGAAAATCGAAAAAAACTGGAAAAAATCATCCAAAAAATGGAAGCAGAAATCACCCTTGGACTATTTGATTATCTCAAATACTTCCCAAAAAGTGAGAAAGGCATTGAACTGATGGCAGTCAAAGAGCGTGTGCAAAGTTTTCAATCTGACACACCCATATTTAAAGACTTTGCTGAAACTTGGTTTGAAGAAAAGCAAATTGAATGGCGAGCAAGCTACATCGGCAAAATCAAAGATATTTTGGATAAGTATCTGGTGCCACATTTTGGCAAACGCAGTGTTATCGCTATCACAAGGGCAGATGTGTTAGCGTTCCGTACTTCTCTCGGCAAAGTGACCTACGGAACAGCTAACAAGCATCTGTCAGCAGCCAGAATTAATTCGATAATGACCACTTTGCGTATGATACTGCAAGAAGCGGCAAAACGCTATAAATTTGAAAATCCTTATGAGGATATCAAGGTTTTAAAACTTGATAAGCCTGATATTGAGCCATTCACCATTGAAGAGGTTTGGAAATTTATCAATGGCGTGCGTAAAGACTATAAAAACTATTACACCGTAAGGTTTTTCACCGGCATGCGAACCAGCGAAATTGATGGACTAACGTGGGAGCATGTGGATTTTGACCGCCGTGAAATCCGGGTTCGCCAAGCGTATGTTAAAGGCGTAATTGGTAAGCCCAAAACCCAAGAATCCAATCGAGATATCGCCATGTCACCTTGGGTTTATGAAGCGCTTCAAGCGCAGTACAAAGTCACACATGGTCGCTCAAAATTCGTGTTTTGCAATCGAGAAGGAGAGCCACTCGATTATCACAATGTCAATCGTAAAGTGTGGCATCCTACGCTTCGACTGTTAGGGTTAAAAGCCCGTAATGCCTACCAAACCCGCCATACGGCAGCCACACTTTGGCTAGCCGCAGGGGAGGCACCTGAATGGATCGCAAGGCAGATGGGTCACGCCAATACTACCATGTTGTTTAAGGTTTATAGCCGCTATGTACCGAATATGACACGCCGTGATGGCAGTGCCTTTGAAGCTTTAATCGCAAGTAGTCAAAATAAAGAGCAAGGAGAATAGTCGTGTTGGTTATTGATTATGAAAAATTGCGTCAAACCATTAAACCGCATAATAATTTGAATTTTGTCAGCCAAACTGCCTGTGATTTGGCAAGAAAGTTGATTACTGAGTATGGTATTGCTAATGACGATAAGCTGTCTGAATGGCTCAATGAACAAAAATACAAATCACATAAAGCGCTAATGGTTTGGGTACAGCAACAGTTGCCATTAATTGATAGTGATGAAACGGATTTTGAAAGATATCGTCAGCTTCGTCGACTATTTTACGCCAATTTTTCAGAGTTTATAGAAGAGGTGCATTAAAATGCGTGTACGATTACTGACAAATAATATGCTAAATGGCTATTCATTGAAAATGTGCCAGGATTATTGGCAACCTTTTAATTATCCAAACCAACCTCCATTTTCGCTTGAATGGCATATTAAACATATATGCCAGCATTATGATGTCACTTCTGAAGAGCTTATTACGAGACTATCGATGGTAAAAGCCTACGATTCTTATATCCGCTGTGATACATGCGGGAAAATGTATGAGTTAAATAATCCTTGCAAATTGCCAAAGCAAGACGATTTTATGAGCTGGCAATGTGATGACTGCAAAATATTTAAGCAAAAAGGGGTGATTAATTTACACAGTTTTTTAGTAAATATAGAAGATGATGATTGTCCATTTTAACTATGCGCTACAAAAATACCGTCTAGTTTGGCGGTATTTTTTTGTTTGTTTAAAAATTAAGTTATTGTTTCAACTTTTTCAAGTGCTCCAAATGAAGTTTAATTTTTCAAAAAATCATTATAGCTTATCAATCAAATAGCGCAAAACAAAACGACATAAGATGTCGCAGACAATACACCCACTTATTCTCAAAATCTTACACTTTGTTAGAATTAGCTAAAAAATTCCTTTAAAACTTTTAAATCTAGCAAAGTCATGAGTATTAAACTATCCAATCCAACACTGATTTATTTTCAAAAATTCCCGTCAAATCACGCCGAAGAACTAAAAGAATGGTATGACATTCAATGCCAAATTTTTCAAAAAATGGATGACTTGCAACTGGGGTTGGAAATCAATCGAGCCATCCAGAAGCCAATATTCCTGCAAAAATCGGCTAATCAAAACACTTTTTTAAATAACCTTCCTGTCTTATTCGCTATTTTGAACAATTACTTTGCTAGCTCGCAGTTGGTTCGTCCATTAACTGTTTTAACTTTTGATGATGAGCAGCTAGATGCAGGGATGATCCTTTTTGAAACCATCGAACTTATCGCTCGGCAGAAAAAATTGCTCAATGTTGATGATGAACTTGAACGACTTAGACGGCAGATTGCATCTCTATTAACCAAAGAACAGTGGCAATCAATTGTTGGTCATCCTAAGCTTACCCAAAACAAATTTTATCCGCTGTTAGGTATGTCAATTGCCACCGCTTATAACGGCAAGGAAAAAAGTGATGCCAAATAATGATGATATCACAACCTCAATTGGCATCGGAGCTAACCCCAACAATGCTATCGAAAACCAAGACGGTTTGATAGCTATCAAGGCTGACCAAATCATCACAGCAATTGAAATGCTGTTTAGCGAAGAAAAATCAATTAATAAAAGTAATCATTTTCCAGATGACGATATCCTTGCTAATTTGCAGTCTAGTTTGGTTAAATTGGTTATTGAGCTAAACAACTATGTCACCATTGAACACATTGATCTATCAAAGCTTATTGATGAGCCATTACTATCAGAGTTGCCTGTGTTTCAGTCAACCTTTGAAGGCTTTCAAAAGAAACAATTAGATGCTTATCCGCCTTTATTACAACTGATAGTTTTGCTGCACTATTTGGGATTGGGAGAAACAACCGAAAAAAATCAGCTAAAAAAACAATGGTTGCTACTGATTTTGCTTATTGCTGTTCGGCTCAAAATCGTAGGTTTGAAGAGTTATTATAAAACCATTATTTTGCGTATCAAATTGGCGATTTTCTCCAACTCACCGAATTATCAGTGGATTTGGCAGGTACTACAATCCGAACCTCTGGATAAAATTGACTTTGAGAATACAAGCTCCGCCATTGAGCAATTCACTTCACGACTAAAGCAAACAGCTGATAACTATCTTCATCAAATGTTAATTCTCAATGATGCTAAAGTTGGAGAAAAACGTTCTCGTCAATTGCATTACATTGCCAAAGCCATTCAATTAAGCTTTTATAAGGGTAAACGGCAGAGAGCTAAAATTGAGCGTGATGATGAGCAACATGAGCAAAATCAGCAGCAAGCCATCAAAGAATTTCAAGCACTCAGAGATAGAAACAGCACGCCGTCACAATCTGCTCAAGTAGTCGTAGAACCTATTTTTCAACTACCTTTGAGCTATGATTATCGTTGGGATAAGCCACCATTTGACCGAGATTTAGAAAACACTACCCCTGATATACAGACACAATTTTTACTACCTAACATTGACAGTAATGCCCAAACCAATATTACATTTGAAGAAGCTGTCGAAAATGCTCAGCAGTTTTTAACTTATCAAGATCGTCCTAGTGCCAGTATTGCTCATAATCCGCCACTGCAATCGGTTGAGTTGACCTTACAGCAACTGTATATTTCTCGGCGAGATTTTCGTTTTAATACGGACACACATGCTTTATCACAGTGGGGATATCAAGTCTTGTTTAACCGCCTGGCTTTTGATGCGTTAGTTAATCAAGCGAGAGATTTATCAGTGGCTCATAAAAATGCCGCTAAATTGTTATTACTGAGTTTTATTACGGCAATGCCTATTAAAACGTTGATTCAGCCGTTATTTATAGCGACCAGTTCATTATTTACCATCCAGAAAACCCAAGTGACACTTAGCTACCATCTGGGTATTACGCCCAGAAAAATTGAACAGTCCCATTTAGTTTTTGAAAATAATAGCGATAAAGTCAGTTTGCCATTGCCTGTCGCATTGGTACATCATTTAGCCAATTCTGACAACTTGCCAAATATCGAAGCGGATATTAGCCAAAACAAAATTAATGAAATTGCTGACTATTTAAAGGTGTTACGGGAATCACTCGAACTGCCGTACTTATCCATTAACCGCATTGAGATGGCACTGGCGACCCTATTGACAAGGTATTTGGCTGGTAGTCATGGACATATTGCCGAACTAGTTTGCCGTATGCCTGCCCCTGACGCACCTGCTATGTACTATAGTAGTCATGCTAACAGCGAAATTGTCGAACACTATATCAGAGCATTGAAGCAGTTAAATACACAGAATCACTTAGTGTTTGATTATTCTAATCGGCGAACCGATGCAAAGGTCGGTTCAGCATTTGCCCTTACCCTTGATAGCGTAAAGACATTGCTTGAAAAGGTGCAAAAATGGGTAGATAGTACGAGTGATTTTGAGCAATTATTTAATCGATTAAGCTGCTATGTCTGGCTGGTATTTTGTGTATTGACAGGCATTCGTCCTAACAATGCATTGGGTGCGGTGAGAGATATCGATTTGGCAGTCGGCTGGATAATGGTAAAAGATAAACCCAATAAGAAAGTGCAAAATCACCGCTTGATACCTTTATGCGACACGCTGATTAAGCATTTGATTATTTACCAAAAAATCCTTGCTATTTTACGCACCCAATCCCTTGATAACCCTGCTATCACAGCAAGATTACATCGAGTCACGTTTGACGATGCCGATATTACCTTGCTCAATTTACTCTCCGAAAAATTTGATAAGTTACACGCCATCAAACGGGGCGATATGAATGCATTTTTACAGGATTTTATTGAGCTTGATGTTTACTGGACTCGGCATTTTGTTCGCACCCAATTAGAAAAACGGCAAGTGCCGATACATCTGATAAACACCGTGATAGGGCATGAGAAAAACCAACAAGAAGCCCTTGGTAAATTTTCTTCGACCTCAAAAAAACAAGTCCATGATGTTCGCCATACCTTTGAACATATCGCTATAGACTTGGCATTAGATAACAGTATTCACTTTCTTGAACAGCAACTTCATCAATTAAAAGAAAAATAACTTACCATGATTTTAAAATTTCCCAAGCAATTTATTGCTGATTTTACGCCCATCCGTCATAGCGATAAAGCCTTTAGTAAAGCGATAGCAAGTAAAGCCTCGAATAATGCTTTAAGCTATTTTGCCATTCGGCAACATAGAAAATCAGTGTTATTTCTCAAACTCTCATCGCTATGGCGACAACAACAGCGAGATAACGCAGGGCATCGCAAATGGGCCAAGGCGGATAAATACGTCAATCGTTTTTTTGCCAAACAAATTTTTTATCCTTGTCCTAATCCATGCTTTGCTACCTATCATTCACTTAATCAACAGTTTAGCAAAGATTTTACCCGCTTATGGCGTATCGCTATTCCTATCTCAAAATTAGGCTTTGAGCAATTCTTACTGTCTGCGCAAGGCTTTATCAATCAGTATTATAATGATAATAAAAAAACTTATCTGTCGGCACATCGCCATTTAACCCAGTTTATCACTTATCAAAATACCCAGATTATTGAAGAATATCATTATCGGGTGCCATCGCCACCGATTGACGTTGAGCCCAAGGAAAATCCCCTTAGCTATACTGATAGTTATGTCACCAATGGCAAGAAGCTGCGCAAAATCATTAAAGCTGTCCATCACCATTGGCAGACACATGATGATTTTTCTATAGAAGAAAGCTTAAGTTGGCTGATTTTTAGTGGCATTATCTACGGCGGCATTAATGATGCCACGCTGCTGCAAGCTTGGCTGACTAGCTTGCTAAAAGCCTGTCAAAAGATTGATGACTTCTTAGTGTTTGATGATTATCGATTGTTATTGAGCATACGTTACCCTTCAAAACACTATGGTAATGAATTTGAGAATGAAATGCTGTTTAATACCCAGCAAATTTTGCTTGATGCGTTGAGTCTGTGCTGGCTATATCGTTATAAACAAAGTGGTCAGACACATCCTAAAGCCATTAATGTCAATGCGTTGTTATTAACAGGTCTTACGCCTATCACCAATCAATTAGGTCTTAAAAAAATCACGCTTAGTTGGCTCTTAAAAAATGCCTGTTATCATTGGGAAATGCTTGACGGCGTTGATATTGACCAAGCCTTGGTGGGTGTTATGCAGGGAAGACATCGTACCACGGGACTGATAAAGGCTGATTTTGAAAACTTGTTATCTGCTAATCCAGCGTCAAAAAAATTGGATGCCAATTACGATTTGATGACACTAGCCAAGCTTGATATTCAAAGCAAAAAGCCGCTTGATGCTACAAAAGCAGGGTATAAAGAAAAGGTGAGACGATCAGACTTGGTCAAAGATATTCACAATATTTTCGATAAAGTTATGGATAAAAAATATCGTCCCCGGTTTATCGAAACACTCAATAAAAAACCAACAAAAGACGAATATATTTTATACCGCTTACAATCACTGCATCATGTTGGCATCAGTTTAAGTGAACGAATTTTGATCGCGTGGATTGCTGATTTTGTGAAGCGGCAATCTGCCAATTATCAGTCGATTTTGCAATACCTAAGTACCATCGGTTATGAATGGATTTATTTTACCAATTTTCAGCCCATTGATAGTTGGACGGATGAAGACTTTACTGAAACGTATGATGAAATGCTCGATTATAAAAAAAGTATATTAGGTAACCAAGATATCACCTATGCTGCTCGGCGGCTACAAAGTTTGCATAACTTTGCTGAAACAAATTTTGGGCTCACAAAAGTCACCATTGAACAAGCAGAGAGTAAGCTAAAGGTAAGAGCCCAACTGCTCTCAGTCCACCAGTATTTGGCTTTCTTAGAGCAATTGACCCTGAATACCCAAGGACTTGATGGGATGATGGTTCGGGTGTTTTATATTCTCGCTTTCAGAACAGGTATGCGAAAAAAGGAACTGCTTGGGCTAAAATTCTCAGATATAGAACTGTTATCTTCGCCGCATCCTTCGTTGCTGATTCGTCCCAATGAACATCGCTCTATCAAAACTGAGGGGTCAATTCGGCGGGTGCCGATTTTTGCGGTTTTGACACAAGAGGAGCTCAATTTTGTGAGTGATTTTTTTAAGCTGAGTAAACCCGATAAATTGAATCAGTTAATTTTTGTTTTTGCTGATAGCATGCAAGGCATTGGCGATTCTTTACCCAACAATCTGCTAGAGCAAGTGTTGGCAGACATTGGGGCAACGCAAGAAATTACGCTTCACGGATTACGACATTGCACCGCCACCAATTTGGCATTATCACTCAATGCCACCCCAACGCTCGCTAGATTATTAACTCAGCAGACAGATGAACAGCGACAACGTCTGCATAGCGAATTATTAGGTGTCCATGATGCTCAAGACAAGTGGCATGCGATTGCCAGTTTTGTTGGGCATATCAGCCCACAACGCACTTTCCAGCATTATATTCATACGGCTATGTTGATGGCGACAGATAAAATCACGCAAGCAGATATTATAATTCCTTTAGCCACTTTCAAAAACATCACAGGTTTTGATAGGCGTAAACTGGGCAAAAATGGCTATCAATTTGAGGGTGATAGTGTGAATTTAAAAACTCTGCAACCTTTGCTCAATCGTTTAATATTGGACAAGCGAAAAGCTATCAAAGATAGTTGGCAGCGAGTAGGGGAGCAACAACCGTTGCCCATGTTGGGTTCAATGTTTGATGACAAAGATGATATCGCGAATCAAGACTTTTTGACCTTTGCTTTTCATCAATATAGCGTCAATCAGGTATTAACTTTACTTGCCAAAGCCGATGTGATTTATAAGCAGGATTTGGATGCAAACTTTAGCCAAATTATCCAGCAAAGTTCCATTGATGATGATATTGCTCAACATTTAATTGTTAGAGCAAAAATAATAGCAAATTTAAAAACAAGAAAAAAACAACCGCGTTTTACCATTGAGCCAAACCAATTATCACCAATAGCGGTTTTTCATGATGATGAAAAAAAGTTGCGCCAAGCACTGATGCTAAATTTGCGTCAATTGGTTACCCAGAAGGATTTAGGCTATCAAAAGTTACTGACAATGGGAATTCAAAAACTCAGCACCAGACAGCCTGCCTTACCACTGTCTTATGCAGAATTGGTTGAATTTTTACCCATTGCCCTATCCTTACTGCCCGCTGAGAAATGGCTTATCAAGTATCAAAAATCCGATAGTATGATTTATAGTAAGTTAACCACGCTACTTCAGAGCTATCACGAGCAAAATGAAGAACCTAAATTCCATCTTGTTCCAAGTAAAACATCTTTTGATTATGAAATCGGGATTGCCCATAAGCAATCCGTTGGCAATAATTCGACTTGGCAGTTTTCGTCATTGTTGCGGTTTATCGTGCATTACGTATTCTTGTTTGGTACGGACACTACAATGATTAAATAATTACTTAATTAAGCCTGTCTATACTTAAATTAATTAAACTTTGTACTACTAATGACAGCTCTGCTCCGACAAACTATGACCTATCAATCAACCAAATAACTATATTTATGTCGAAAAAACTGGTATCTTTATAGTAACATTTATTTACAAAAAAATAACTTTTGGTAAGATATTAATGAGCAAAACCAATGATAACCACATCACGCGTCAATGGCACATTATTCAATATTTGATAAGTTTGGATAATTATGTTTCAAGCGAGACGGTTTTTCAACATATTCAAGACCAAGGCATGGCTGTCAAAGACGTTCGCACGATTCAACGAGATTTGAATAGCCTAGCAGAAATTTTCCCGATTGAATGTCGTAAAGATGACAAACCCTATAGTTGGCGGTGGCAACGGATTGATAACAACAAGAAAAATTTGATGAGCTATGAGCAAGCGATGATTATGACGCTCGTGGACAGTGAGCTAAGAGATTTATTACCCAATGATTTATTAAAACGCTTAAATCCATTGTTTGTCAAAGCCAAAATGATGCTCGCAGGGATTGACTATCAACGTCATGATAATGTTTCAACTAGCCATGATAAATTCAATTCACCATACGGTTTTACAGGACGTAGAACATCGCCTATTACTGCGGTATTGCAATCAATTGAGCAATTGGCAAAATTCAACCCATTCAAAGAAAAACCAGAGGATTTTGAGCCGTGGCAATGTATGGTGGATGCAAACGATATTCACCATTTGGAAGCTGTTTTAGAGCAAAAAGGCTATGCCGATTTGGCGGGTAAGTTAAAGGGTTTGGATAAGCGATTAAAAGTGATTAAGTAATCTATATTTGAGGAGAACATTATGAATTTTGCAAAACAACAATTATTAGCTGATAACTGGCAACAAATTATCGAAGTCTCTCAACGCTATCAAGCCGAACAAGTCTTTACCCCATATCAAGAGCAGGTTGAAAACTTTGTGATGCGTGTTCCATTGGTTGGCTTATTTAGTGCAGGTAAATCCACGCTAATCAATAAACTCATAAATGATAATTTACTGTCTGTACAAATCACCCCTGAAACAGCAATGGCAGTTGAATTTTATTACACAGATGAAGATGAAAAATTTATTGGGCATTATGCCAATAAAGAAATTGTCTTAACTCGTAATGATATTGCCAATCAAAACTTTGAAAAATTATCAAACAATACCGATACTGGTTCACATACATGGGTTTCAGCCTATATCAATGCCCCTGTGTTACAGCAGTTTCCGCATATTAGCTTAGTTGATTTACCAGGTCTTGAATCAAATCTTATAAGCCATAGCCAAATGATTGATAATTATATCCAAAAAAGTTTGGCGTATGCCCTTGTGGTATCAACGGAAGACGGTGAACTACGCTCATCAACACAGCAATTTTTGCAAGAGATGAGTTTAAGCCAAACTCCCATTATTTTGATAGTGACCAAAAGCGACAGCAAGACCGAAT
>ERZ650302.621-NODE-621-length-19790-cov-4.674082_pt1 | contig 19790 bp, 18 predicted proteins | sample MGYA00376238_ERZ650302 | MGnify/ENA primary metagenome ERZ650302 (study PRJEB26733, sample SAMN07839298) | wastewater metagenome | biome: urban; feature: wastewater treatment plant; material: waste water | place: USA: North Carolina | collected 2016-04-28 ... | reverse complement strand
TCCTTATAGCGTAAGACTTTCAGCAATTTTTAGCACCTTTTTTGTCCCTTATGCCGCAATGTGGCAATGGCTGATTGACTTTAACCGGCATTATTTGGGGGCTGGGCTTTTTTACAAATCAAACAGGCCGTCTGAAACTTTAATGTTTCAGACGGCCTGTTTGATTTTATAACGGCATTTCCATTGCGCCATTCATACGCTTATAACCGTCACGCGCTTGCTGCATCCGGCGCTAAAACACAATCGGCAGCCGGGGTTGCATGGTTTGCGCACCGATTATTTGCACTCGGTGCGGTTCAGCTTGCCATAGCCGCCCACCACGGCTTGAATGCCTTTGGCGGCTTTGTCGTCCACCGACATAAACAACACCTGCATCCGCGACACGCCCAAGCTGTTGTCGGCAGGTGCGGCTTTGGCGCTCTCTTGCTGCTCGGCCACATACGCGCCGCTGAAGCCGGCTGTGGCCAAGCGCGACACCAGCACTTGCGCGGCCGATTTGCTGCCCACCACGCCCACGCTGATTTCGCCCTGATGCAAAGTGCCGCCAAAGCCTTTATCCGACAACTCACCCAGCTGTGCCATGGCATCGCCGCCGCTCGGCAATAGCACGCGGTAGCTTTTGCTTGCCGCGGCAGGCTTGGCGGGCGCGCTGCGGCGCTGCTCCACGGTGCGGGTGGCCGCATGCGGCCATTGGGCAAGCAGGCCTTTGATGCGGTGATAATCGTCTTCATCCAGCGTGATGCTGGCTGTGGGGCGGCATTGCGCCGGCGGCGAAGGTGCATCTTGCTGCGCTTTTTCCTGCGCCAGCTGCTCGCGACGGGCTTTTTCTTCGCGCGCTTTGCGCTCTTTTTCTTTGTTTTCCTGCTCGCGGGCGCGCTCGGCTGCTTCATCGACAACCGCCACGGCAGAGGCCGGCATTTCATCCGCACCATGCACCCAGCCGGGCGCTGAAGCCGCACCGGCGGCAACGCTCGGGCGCTGCACCGATGAGGGCAGCCCCAATTCCTGCGTGCCAGATGCCATCGGCACGGCGGGCGCAAGCGCTTCCTTTTGGCGCTCGGCCACACGTCCGGCCACCATGCCCGCAAACACAATAATATTCAGCGCCACTAAAAAGGCAAAGAGCCATTTCATCGTTTTTCTACCCAGTTGAGTAAACCGTAAATCACGAGATTATCAACAATTTTCACGGTATTGTCCAAAGTAAATGCTGATGGCAAGGCCTGCGCCACTTTCGCCGCGCCGCCGCCGGTGAGCACCACATCCACCTGCCGCCCTGCACCCGCCTTTTCCTGCAAACGCGCATGCATCAGCAAAATCGAGCCGCACACCGCATCCATCATGCCGCTGGCCAGCGCATTAGCGGTGGTGGTGGGAAAAGGATACACGCGCCCGATCGGGCGGTTGAGGTTGGCGGTTTTCTGCGCCATCGCCTCTTTCATCAAGTGAAAGCCGGGCATAATGGTGCCGCCCAGATAGTGATTGTCTTCGGTGAGCGCATCGATGGTCACCGCCGTGCCGCAGCTCACCACCACGCAGGCATGGCTGCTGAAACGGCGCGCGCCCAAGGCATTAAACCAGCGGTCGGCACCATGCTCGGCCGGGTTGCGGTAGTGGTTGCGTATGCCCAAGCCTTGCGGCATGGAGGCCAACCACTCAATCGGCTGCGGCAATTGCGCCGCCACCAAGGCTTTTTTGGCTTCGCCGCACACGGCGCTGCCGATGATTCGGCTGATGCCGTCTGAACGCGCACGCCATTCTTCACCCAATTTGCCCAAATCGCGATAAGGCGCACGGCCGATTTCACCGATTTGGCCGCCGTGCACCCATGCCCATTTGAGCTGGCTGTTGCCGCCATCTAAGAGCAAATAACCCTCGGGCGCATTCGGTGCTGGCGCGGCTGCTTCGGGCAGGCGTAGGCTGATTTCGCCACTCACCACGATGCGCTCGCCCTCTTCGGTGAGCAACCTCAAAGCACCCACTTCGGTGACGCCGGCCACCACGCCTTCGTGCACGGTTTGCCCGTGCTGCAACAAGCGCACCGGCCGGCCCTGATCGCGGTTGGCCGCCTGATAGTCTGCCAACATGGGCGCAAAACCTTGCGTGTCAAACACGGGCAGCAAGGCCGCCAACTCGGCCAGCAAGGCTTCGAGCAAGGCTTCGGCGCTCACGCTGGCTTTGCACTCAGCCGACAGCGCCGCCTGCACCGAAGCGGCCTGCGCCACTTCTTTGGGCAGCACAAAATTGATGCCGATGCCGATCACCGCCACGCTGCGGCCGCCGCTGCGCACGGTTTCAATCAAAATACCGCCCAATTTATCCGCGCCCATCACCAAATCATTCGCCCATTTGATTTGCGCATGCACGCCCAGCTTGTGCAAAGCCTGCCGGCAGGCAAGCGCCGCCACCAGCGCCAGCGCGCCCAATTCGTGCTGCGGCCGCTCAAACGCCCAGCCCAAGCTGAACATCAGGCATTCGCCCAAGCGGTTTTGCCAGCTTTTTCCCTGCCGCCCGCGGCCGCAGCTTTGCTGATGCGCCACCACCAGCGCACGGTGGGCGGCTTGCGGCGATTGTTTGGCTTTTTCCAGCACGCAATCGTTGCTGGATGGGCACTCATTCAACAAGGCCGTCTGAAAGCCGTGCGCGGTGGCGATTTGCTGCACCCGCGCTTCATCAAACACCGCCAAAGGCCGCACCAGCCGCCATTGGCCGTCGTGTTGGCGCAAAAGGCCGCGGATGTGCGGCGGCATCTGCTGCCACAAGCCGTTGATTTGCTGCGGCTTCACGCCAAGCGCCTTGCTCAGGGCAAACACATGCTGCGGCGTGCCGTCGGCCAGAGCGGCCAAAAGCTGCCAATGGCGCGGCTGCAAGGCGCTCATTTTTTGCCTTCTGCCGCGCGGATTTTCGCCAGCGTTTGCGTGGTGGACGTTTGGTGCAAAAACGGAATCGAATACACTTGGCCGCCGCGCGCCAGCGTTTCTGCCGCGCCCACGATATTTTGCGGCGCCCAATCGCCGCCTTTCACCAAATTATCGGGCTGCACCGCTTCAATCAGCGCGGCGGGCGTGTCGTCGTCAAACCAAGTAACGATATCCACACTCGCCAGCGCAGCGGCCACGGCGGCGCGGTTGGCGAGCGGATTAATCGGCCGATCATCCCCTTTGCCTTGGCGGCGCACGGAAGCATCGGTGTTGAGCGCCAAAATCATGGCCGCGCCGGTGGCGCGCGCCTGCGCCAGATAGGTAACATGGCCGCGGTGCAGAATATCGAAGCAGCCATTGGTAAACACCAGCGGGCGCGGCAAAGCGGCCAAGCGCTCGGGCAGGTTTTCGGGCGGGCAGATTTTGTGTTCGAAATCGGGCAGCAGCCAAGATTGCATGATAAAAGCTTTCAAATAAAGGGCATGGCGGCATGATACCGAAGGGCGGGTGTTTATACAATTGAGGCCGTCTGAATTCAGACGGCCTCGGGCAAGCTTATCATTTTATGTTGCTTTTTATGCTTTATAAATACCCATGAAAGATAAATACCCATGAAAGGCAAACGGAAAAAAGCCCGCTTCGATTGAAGCGGGCTTTTCAATATTGGGGTGGCTAATGGGGCTCGAACCCACGACAACCGGAATCACAATCCGGGGCTCTACCAACTGAGCTATAGCCACCGCAAAATAAACTTTATTTGGCACGCCCGACAGGAATCGAACCTGTAACCGCCCGCTTAGAAGGCGGGTGCTCTATCCGGTTGAGCTACGGGCGCTCTACCTTGTGTCGGACTGAATCTGCCGGAGTGTTAAACCTGGTCGGGGCGGTGGGATTCGAACTCACGACCCCCTGTTCCCAAAACAGGTGCGCTAACCAGGCTGCGCTACGCCCCGACGAGAGAAGCGAACTATACCGAGGCGGCGCAAAAAGGTCAAGCCCTCTTTTATCGCCAAACCACATCAACCCTATTATTTTATTGTTTTATATCGGTATTATTATCACACACCGGCTTTTATGCTTTCAGACGGCCTTGTTTTTTGGCGCAGATTGTGTGCAAAACAGATGAAAAAGCCGCCGAAAAATGCGACAATACCGCGGCTTCGCCATCCACTTTTTCCACCCGACTGCCAAGGAAGAACATTCTCATATGAGCGCCCAATTAATCAACGGTAAAGAAGTTTCCCAGCAACGTTTGGCCCAGGTGGCCGAAAAAGTGGCTGCGCGCCAAGCCGCCGGCCTGCGCACGCCTTGTTTGGCGGTGGTGCTGGTGGGCGAAGACCCGGCCAGCGCCGTTTATGTGCGCAACAAAAAGCTGGCCTGCGAAAAAGTGGGCTTCAAATCACTCTCCTATGAATTGGGCGCCGACACCTCGGAAGCCGAGCTGCTCGCGCTGGTGGATCAATTAAATGCCGACCCGGAAGTGGACGGCATTTTGGTGCAGCTGCCGCTGCCCAAACAAATCGACAGCCAAGCCGTGCTCGAGCGCATTTTGCCGCATAAAGATGTGGACGGCTTCCACCCTTACAACGTCGGCCGTTTGGTGGTAAAAATGCCGCTGATGCGCCCCTGCACGCCCAAAGGCGTGATGACACTCTTGGAAGCTTACGGCGTGAATGTGGAGGGCAAAAAAGCGGTGGTGGTGGGCGCATCGAATATTGTCGGCCGCCCGCAAATGCTCGAATTGCTGCTGGCGCGCGCCACGGTGACCATTTGCCACAGCAAAACGCAAAATCTGGCCGCCGAAGTGGCCGCCGCCGATATCGTGGTGGCCGGCGTGGGCATTCCGAATTTTGTGAAAGGTGAGTGGATCAAGCCCGGCGCGGTGGTGATTGATGTGGGCATCAACCGGCTCGATAACGGCAAACTGTGCGGCGATGTGGAATTCGATATCGCTAAAGAGCGCGCCGCCATGATCACACCCGTGCCCGGCGGCGTGGGGCCGATGACGATTGCCACGCTGCTGGAAAACACCTTGCAGGCGGCGCAATTGCACGATCAGGCTTGATGTCCGGCTTAAAAACAATAATCTGACCGTTTCATGCATTGAGGCCGTCTGAAACACTTTTCAAAAGTGTTTCAGACGGCCTCAATGATTTCCGCTACAATACGCGTTTTCGCCGGCACCGCCGCTTTTTTCACAATTACTTTTGGTATCCGACTGATGCTGTATCAATTTTTACGCGACATGCTCGATGTGTTACGCCTGCGTTATAAAGCCCCCGACGACTACCGCTATACCACGCCGGTGATTTTGGCGGTGTTGTTGCTCATCGGCTTGGTGAATGCGGCCAGCATGTCGCCGCTGTTTGGCAAGAGCGCCGGCGCGGTGGCTTTTGCGGTGGCGCTCACCTTTATCAAATGGCTGATACTCGGCCGCGTGATGCGCGGAGTGCTGCAATATTACGGTGCACCGCGCCTGCAATTGTGGGGCTTTGTGCTGGTGAGCGAAGCCTTGATTATTCCGGCGCTGGCCATGCTTTATGCGCCGGTGCTCGCGCTGCTCGGGCTTTTTTGGCAGGTGTGGACTTTTTGGGTGCAGGCCATCGGTTTTATGAAAATGAGCGGGCAGTCGATGTGGAAAGTGTTGCTGGGCTATGCAGCTTATTTGGTGGTGCTGATGCTGGCCGGCTCGCTTTTGATGATGCTGTTCGGCGCGATGGGCTGGCTCGATCTGCAAAGCATCAGCGAGCAGGTAAACGGCATGATGAATGCGCCGCAACCTTGATGGTTTGAACGAAAGGCCGTCTGAAAGCCCGTAGGTCGGATTCTTGAATCCGACACTTGTTCGTAGAACAAGACACGCACATCGCTTTGGCCGATGGCCAAACGTCGGATTCGAGAATCCGACCTACGCGGTTGGTGCTATCGAACTGCTTTTATTTTGTAAGGTTATTTTTTTGAATTGGTATTAGCTTACTTTTTTGAATTGGTATGAAATATTTAGGCCGTCTGAATATTCAGACGGCCTTTACGGTATGCAATGGTGGGGATACGGCAAAATGTGCGTGGGTGTTGATGTTGTTATCGCGCAATATCGTCTGAAAAAGGATCGTCTTCTTGCGCATCAACTGAATAATCTTCTTTTGCCCACGCACCCAAATCAATCAGTTTGCAGCGCTCGCTGCAAAAGGGGCGGAAGCGGTTGATCGGCAGCCAGGCTACTTTTTTGCCGCAGGTCGGGCAGGATACGATGGTGATTTTTTCGCTCATGGGTTTAGGCCACTACAGGGTCGAAGCTGCACATAATCAGCTTGAACGGCATGTCTTCGGTAATCGGCTTGCCGCGGGCGCTCTCTTGCGAGGCGGCTAAAAAACGGATGTGGGTGAAATATTTGTTGGCCGACACTTCAGGCAGGGCGTGTTTGTTTTTCTCCAGCTCGATGGTGAGCATGTGGATATTTTGCGCCAGGCTGTTGTGCTGGTAATTGCCGTTGACGGCCACGCAATCGACGGCGCGGGTGTTGCTTCGCAAAATGGTGAGCAGCACGGCGATGGCCTCATAAGTGGGGGTGAGGGTGGCAATCCATTTGTTGAGGTCTGCCAGGCGCTGCTCGTGCGGCAGCTGCTGCCAGAAATAATAGGAAGACAAGTCAAACGGGCTGGTGCCGCCGGGCACCAGCATGCGCTGTTTGATGGCCATCAACCATTCGTTTTCGCGCAAATGCTGGCCGAATTTCTGCTGTATGCCTTGCAGGTTTTCGGCCACTGCTTGCAATTGTTGCAGCTGGACCGGCTCGGTTGAGGCGGCGCGGCTGCCGGCTAAGAGCTGCTTTTGCCGCTCGATTTCCTGCAAAATATCCAGCTTCAATTCTGCCCGCGCGGCGCATTCCATGATTTCAAACAGGGTGAACAAGGCCAGATGGTGCGCCCACGGGCTGTCGCAGCGCATGCTTTCGCGATGGAAGCGGACAAACAAATGCTCGATGCGCAAAAAGCTGCGCACACGTTCAGATAGCGGATGCTCGAAACGGATCATGGGCAAACTCGGGTGGGGCGGGAAAATAGCGCCCGATAATAGCGGTGCAGCCGCTCTGCTTTGGCGGCCAGCATTTCAAGTGAAACTTCATTGCCGATCACATCATCGGCGGCTCGGCAGCGCTGCCGCCGGCCGGCTTGAGCGGCCATTATACGTTTAATTTCGGCTTCGGATAAACCGCTGCGCTGCGCCACCCGCGTGATTTGCACGGCTTCGGGCACATCGATCACCAGCACACGTTGTACCAGCGTGCGAAAGAGGGGCTCTTCAACCAAAAGCGGGATATCGAGTATGCCGTAAACTGCTTCGCTGTGGCGCTGTTGTTGCTGCCGGATGGCTTCGATAATCAGCGGAAACATCACCGCTTCCAGCCGCGCTTTTTCTTCAGGCCGTCTGAAAACCAAATCGCGCAAGGCTGCGCGGTTCAGACGGCCTGGTTCGTGAAAAACACTTGCGCCGAATGTGGCGAGAATGGCGGGCAGCGCGGCACCGTTGTCGGCGCTTAAGCTGCGGCTGATGGCATCGGCATCAATCACCGGCACACCCAGCCGCGCGAATTCGGCAGCCGCTTGCGATTTGCCGCTGCCGATGCCGCCGGTGAGCCCAACCCAAGCCGTCATGCTGAAAATCCTGATGCACGCAGCCACCAGCCCAGCGCGGCCAACACTTTTTCATTGGCGATAAACACCAGCCAGCCGGCCACGGCCAAGCTGGGGCCGAAAGCAAATTGCTGCCCTTTGGCCACACGCAAAAGCACGGCGGCCAGCACGCCGATTAGGGCGGCGATAAAAACAATCACAGGCAACACGCCCACGCCGAGCCAAGCGCCCAAGGCTGCGAGCAATTTGAAATCGCCGCCGCCCATGCCGACTTTGCCGGTGAGCAGCTTGTAAACATAACACAGCAGCCACAAGCTCATGTAGCCGCACACGGCACCAAGCACGGCAGAAGAAAGCGGCACAAAAGCGCCGTTGAGGTTAAACAGCAAACCCAGCCAAACCAGCGGCAAGGTGATTTGATCGGGCAGGTATTGGGTGTCGGCATCGATAAAGGTGAGCGCGATCAACATGGCGGTAAAGAGTAAGCCGCCCAACGTGATGATGCTCCAGCCGTATTGCCAGGCCACAAGCGCGAATAAAGCGGCGGTGAGCAGCTCCACCAAGGGATAGCGTTTGCTGATGGGTGTGCGGCAGGAAGCGCATTTGCCGCCGAGCAAAAGATAGCTGAGCACGGGAATATTCTGCCATGCGCGCACGGGCGCTTGGCATTGCGGGCAGCGCGAATCGGGCTTAATCAGGTTGAAAGGCTGCTGCTCTTCGGCGCTAAGCGGTTGGCCGAGGTGCTCTTTGGCAAATGCCGTCCAGCTGCGCTCCATCATCACCGGCACGCGGTAAATCACCACATTGAGAAAGCTGCCCACCAATAAGCCGAACAAGGCCGCTAAAGGAATAACAAAAGGTGCTAAAGCATTGAAATCCATCATATCAGCCCACCACGCTGCCGAGGTTGAACAAGGGCAGATACATGGCCACCAGAATCACGCCGATAATCGAGCCGAGCACCACCATGATAATCGGCTCCATCAAAGAGGAGAGTTGCGACACGGCATTATCCACTTCATCTTCGTAAAATTCGGCGGCTTTATTGAGCATATCGTCCAGCGAGCCGGATTCTTCGCCGATGGCGGCCATCTGCAAAACCATATTGGGGAATAATTCGGTGTTTTGCATGCTCGATGTGAGCGATAAACCTTGGGTAACTTTGGCGCGGATATCGTAAGTGGCTTCTTCATACAGAATATTGCCCGATGCGCCGGCCACCGATTCCAGTGCTTCCACCAGCGGCACGCCGGCGGCAAACAGCGTGGCCGTGGTGCGCGCCCAGCGGGCAATGGTGGCTTTGCGCACGATAGAGCCGAAAATCGGCAGCCGCAGCAAACCTGCATCCACGCGCTTTTGAAAGGCGGGCGAGCGTTGGTGCCATTTATACAGCACCACGCAAGTGGTGACCATGCCGATGATAAACATCCAGCCGTTGCTGACGAAAAAGTCGGAAAAGCCCATAATGATTTGGGTGAGCTTGGGCAATTCGGCGCCCATATTGCTGTAAACCTCTTTAAAGGCGGGCAGCACAAACATCATCATCACCAGCACCAGCGCAACGGCCACCACGATAATAGCAATGGGGTAGGTGAGCGCGCTTTTCACTTTTTTCTTGATGGCTTGGGTTTTTTCTTTATAAACGGCCAGCTTGTCGAGCAAGCCTTCCAATACACCGCCGGCCTCACCGGCGGCAATCAGGTTGCAATAGAAGCGGTCGAAATATTTGGGGTGTTTGGAAAAAGCTTTGCCCAGCGAGCTGCCTTGCTCCACATCGCTCCGCACCTGCATCAGCATCTGCGTCATAGAAGGGTTGGAGTGGCCGCGCGCCACGATTTCAAAGGCCTGCATCAGCGGCAGGCCGGCTTTCATCATGGTGGCGAGCTGGCGGGTAAACACGGTGATGTCGGCTTGGGTGATGCGCCGCTTGCGCGTGGCTTTTACCTTGCTGATGCGCAAAGGTTTGATGCCGCGCCGTTGCAGTTTTTTGCGCGCTTCTTCTTCATCTTTGGCCACCACTTCGCCGCGCACAAGTTGGTCGGTGCCGGTGTTTTTGCCCTCGAAATTAAAACGTTTGCCCTTGTTTTTGTTTGCAAACAATCCGCCTGCATTATTTTTTTTCATTTAATTTTGCCTTGTTTAATCATTGGTGTGCGCCAGCACTTCTTCCAGCGAGGTAAGCCCCTGCATTACCTTTAGCAAGCCGGCATGGCGCAAGTCTACCATGCCTTCTTGATAAGCCATATTCATAATGTCCACTTCGGTGCCGTTATTCATAATCACGCGTTGCATTTCTTCTGAAACCGGCATCACTTCATACACCCCGGCGCGGCCTTTATAACCTTTGCCGCGACAATTGTCACAGCCCACGGGGCGGTAGAGCGTCCATTCTTTGGCCAAGTCTTCATCGGAAAAACCGGCTTTTTTCAAAGCGGGCAGCGGCGGGCGCTCGATCGGTGCTTTGCAGGCCGGGCATAATCGGCGCAATAAGCGCTGAGCCATAATCAGGTTCACCGAGCTGGCAATATTGAACGGCGCCACGCCCATATTGAGCAGGCGCGATAAAGTGGCCGGCGCATTATTGGTGTGCAGCGTTGAAAACACCATGTGGCCGGTTTGGGAAGCTTTAATGGCGATGTCGGCCGTTTCCAAATCGCGGATTTCGCCCACCATGATAATGTCGGGATCTTGGCGCAAAAAGGAGCGCAAGGCCGCAGCAAAGGTGAGCCCTTGTTTGTCGTTGACGTTTACCTGGTTGATGCCGGGCAGGTTGATCTCGGCCGGGTCTTCCGCGGTGGCGATATTCACGTTTTCCGTGTTGAGAATATTCAGGCAGGTATAGAGCGAAACGGTTTTGCCCGAGCCGGTGGGGCCGGTGACCAGCACCATGCCGTAGGGGCGGTGGATGGCTTCCAGCAGCAATTCTTTCTGAAAAGGCTCAAAGCCCAATTGCTCGATATTGAGCGAGCCCGCATCTGAATTGAGGATACGCATCACCACTTTTTCGCCAAACAAAGTCGGCAAGGTGCTGACGCGGAAATCAATCGGGCGGCCGTGTTTGTGGAACGCAATTTGAATACGGCCGTCTTGCGGAATGCGTTTTTCCGAAATATCGAGGCGCGCCATTACCTTGATGCGCGAAGCCAGCTGCCCGCGCACGGCCACAGGCGGCTGCACCACTTCGCGCAATTGCCCGTCCACACGGAAGCGCACGCGCGCCATTTGCTCGTAAAATTCAAAATGGATATCCGATGCGCCCGCATTGAGCGCATCGGAAAGGGTTTTGTGGATAAAGCGGGCGATCGGGCCGTCTTCCGCTTCTTCATTATCAACATACAGCACACCGCCTTGGGGGGCGCGTTCCTGCTGCTCTTTGCTGATTTCCTGCAAAATGGTGGTGGAGCGCTGCCCCAGCCATTCCAAAAGCGTGCTTAATTGATCGTCGCGCACCACCACCAAATCGATGGATGCGCCGGAATTAAATGCAATTTTCTGGAAATTATGAATTTGAGTGGGATCCGACACCGCCAAATACACTTTACGGCCGCGCTTGAAAATCGGAATGCAGCGGTTTTGCAGCATTTGTTCTTCGGTGAGAATGTCGGGCAAAATATTGGCGCGCGGATAATGGCGCAAATCCAGCAAAGGATAGCTGAACATGCGCGCCAGCAACTCGCCCAAAGCGCGGGGCGAGATGATGCCTTCTTCAAACAACATGGGCATGATGCTTTTATGTTCGTTTAGCGCTTTTTGGTAGCGTTCTGCCTGGTTGCCCACAATAACCTGACTTTGAACCAATACTCTCAATAAACCGACACTCATGTGATCAACCTGGTTGGTGGTGCATCCTGATCCGGCTGCATGGCCGAAGGGTGTGCAGGATAAGCCATATTTGGAAAATATGAATAAGGACTTGCATTATAGGGTAACTTTGCACAGCATTAAACCACAACGATAAAATTTACTCAATTTCGATATTGTTTCATGTGGTATTAATTCAAAAGGCTGAGCCAACGGCTGCGAAAATGGGCACAGTGTACAAGTTTCGGGCAAAAATAACCGCAAAATAAGCTTGGTGGCGGCAAATCCGCCTAAGGTGTCCTGACAATTCGTTTGTGAGGAGGATTTTGTTTCTGAGAATGCAGGGGCAAGGCAAAAAAACGTAGCAAGGTTGGACACCTTGCGCACGTTTTCAACGCGGCAGGCGCATTTTTGAGCGCACGTTTCCGTTTTGAGGGCAAACCTTCAGACGGCCTTTGCATTATTGGTTTTTTAAAACCCTCTTTTTCATTTGGATTTAGCGCTGATTCAGAGGCTGGGTATCAATCTCATTGTTGTAGGGCGGCGTTTCCACGCTTTTGCAGATGCCGTGAATTGCAGGCGATTTGATAAGATGGGTGCAGATAAATATAGATAGCAAAGTTTAAGATAAAATCGGCTGAAAGCACGATGAATAAAGGGTTTGCTAGGGTCTGTTCGCAATTCATCCGCGCTTTTGAGCCAATACGCCGCGAGATGAAATGTGAACAGACCTTGAATTTATGCAGATTTCTGCAGGCAAAAAAATAACCGCAAAATGCGGTTAGTGGTGGCCAGACCCAGGATCGAACTGGGGACACACGGATTTTCAATCCGTTGCTCTACCGACTGAGCTATCTGGCCATGCCTTGAAAGATGCGTATTAAAACAGAAATAGGTGTGATGTGCAAGTTGTTTTCCGGTTTGCCGGTGTTTTTCCGGATAAGATTTTATTTTTTATCGGAAATAAAATTTTACGGCGGCGGGGAGGTGAAGGTGTTGGATGGCGCGGGTGTTGGCTTTATCACAATAGAAAAGTGGAAATGAGAAAATATGTAAAGTAATGTATTGCTGGCAATGCCGATTGTCGGTAATATTAACCGATTATCTTTAATCGCAACATAAGCAACATACTGTTGCTGTGTTTTGAATAGGTGAAAAGAAAGCATGCCGCCATGAGTATTGTTGCAATCGATATCCACCCCCAGCGGGCTTTTTCGGAAATGTGTCCGGATGAAGTGCCGGTGGCGGATGCTTTATCTATCGTGCCTCATTTGAACCGGCAGGCTTCATGGGCGGATTTTCGGGTGCTGACCAAAGATGCGCATGTGCCGGATGCCGGATGGATTGTGCCGCAGCAGTCGGATCATCTGCCGCTTGAGCAGGCCGAAAATTGGGTGAGCCACGCGATTGTGGGCACGGAAGGTTTTGAAACCCTGCCCAATCTGCCCAATGCTGTTGACTATCAATTTTTGGTACACATCGGCCTGGAGCAGGGGGCACACCCTTTTGGCGCGTGTTTTCATGATATGGCGGAAAACATCAGCACCGGGCTGATTGAATGGCTTAAGCAAAAAGAGGCCAAAATCATATTGATCGGCGGCCTGATTACCGAATATTGTGTGCAGGCCACGGTGTTGCAATTGTGTTGGTATGGGCCTTGGCGCGTGATTGTGAATCTGGAAGCCTGCCGCACGCTGGATAGTGTGCAAGAGCAGCAGGCGGTGCTCAGCATGCAGCAGGCCGGCGCGTTGGTGGTGGCGTGCACCGAAGAGATTGAGGCATTGATCGGCAATGTGCAGCAGCAAGATTATGCATTTACGATTTGAACAAAATATATAGATATCAAAGGCCGTCTGAAAAAGATTCAGACGGCCTTTGATGTTTTTGACTTGTGTATATTTTGTCGCCTTGGTAGTTGGGGTGATTGCAATTGTTGTGCATGGCGCCGATTTCGGCTGCCGATTGTGCATAAGCGGCGGTGGCGATGCCCATCAATGCGATAAAGCCGGTAATGGCCAATTTGATACGGTGAGATTTCATCATCATCATTTCCTTTCGCTAAGCTTGATGACACAACACTGGAGAAAATTGGCTTCCCTTTTGCCTCTGTAGCTGATGGTTGCGGAAAAGGAAAATTGCTTGGTGCAACTGGTTTGCTCCTGCCGGTTTGGTTTCGCCGCAATGCGGTTTCAGGCAGCCTTGATGGTGGTTTTACGGTTGCGCTTGAGAATGCAATGGCCAATATTTGTATGCCGCTGCTTCAGCGCAACTGCACCACCACGGTGCCGGCCAGATAGTCTTGCAAGGTGCGGCGGCTTTTTTGCTTGTTGAACAGCATAATAAAGCAGACCAACGAGGCCGACAGCGTCAGCGCATTCGCGATTGCTTCCGCCGTGGCCGCCGGCGCGCCGCTCAGCAGCACCGCCACATAGCCGATAATCATGGCGGCGATGGTGATCATAATGTTATACACCACTTCGCGCAGCATCACTGCACCCCAAAAGCCCGGGTTGGTGCCGTCGGTTTTGAGCAGGCGGATGTGCATGATTTTTTTGCCGATCGACTGGCCGTGTTTGCTCATCATGCGCACTTGGATGATGATATAGGCCAGCAAAACCAAGAAGCCAATGAGCAAGCCGGGCATCAGCCAATCTGAAGCGGCCAATGCTTCCAGCCCTTGTGTCCGCTCAATGTAGCTGTTTGATGGCCAAACAACAATGGCTATCAACAAAGGCGCATAAGCCAATAGCGTCAAAATAACATTAATCAGATAAGCGGCAATGCGTTTGCCGGCTCGGGCGGGCGCCACATCGATTGGGGTGGTGTGTCCCGCGGGCAGGTGGCTGTTCATATTGAATCCTTTGCAAAAGAGCCGATAGGGGAATCACGATAATATCGGTTGCGGCGCAATATTTACAACAAATTTTTTGAAATCGCCATAAAGCACTTTACATTTCGGGCGCATGGCGTTAAAACCATTCCTTAATATCATAATTGTTCACAAAACCGTATCACTGAAATTCAAGGAGTGCATGTAATGAAAGTTGGGTTTGTAGGCTGGCGCGGAATGGTCGGCTCTGTGCTGATGCAGCGCATGCAGGAAGAAAACGATTTTGCCCATATCCCGGAAGCGGTGTTTTTTACCACCTCCAACGTGGGCGGCGCAGCGCCCGATTTGGGCCAAAGCGCCAAAACCTTGTTGGACGCCAATAATATTGTCGAGCTGGCCAAGATGGATATTATCGTTACCTGCCAGGGCGGCGACTACACCAAATCGGTGTTCCAACCCTTGCGTGATGCCGGCTGGGCAGGCTATTGGATTGATGCCGCTTCATCGCTGCGCATGAATGATGATGCGGTGATTGTGCTGGATCCGGTTAACCGCAGCGTGATTGATGATGCCCTGAAAAACGGCGTGAAAAACTATATCGGCGGCAATTGCACCGTGTCGTTGATGCTGATGGCTTTGGGCGGCCTGTTTCAAAACAATTTGGTGGAATGGGCCACCAGCATGACTTATCAGGCGGCTTCTGGCGCCGGTGCCAAAAACATGCGCGAATTGATTGAAGGCATGGGCGCGGTGCACAGCCAAGTGGCCGCTGAATTGGCCGATCCGGCCAGCGCGATTTTGAATATCGACCGCAAAGTGTCGGATTTCTTGCGCAGCGATGCCTATCCGCAAGCGCAATTCGGCGTGCCCTTGGCCGGCAGCCTGATTCCGTGGATTGATGCCGATTTGGGCAACGGCCAATCCAAAGAAGAATGGAAAGGCGGCGTGGAAACCAATAAAATCCTCGGCCGCAGCGCCAACCCGATGGTGGTGGACGGCTTGTGCGTGCGCGTGGGCGCCATGCGCTGCCACAGCCAGGCGCTGACCCTGAAATTGAAACAGGATTTGCCGGTGGCGGAAATCGAGCGCATTTTGGCCTCTGCCAACGATTGGGTGAAAGTGGTGCCCAACGAGAAAGAGGCCAGCATTCATGAGCTCACCCCGGCCAAAGTAACCGGCACCCTCAGCGTGCCGGTGGGGCGCATCCGCAAAATGGGCATGGGCGGCGAATACATCAGCGCCTTCACCGTGGGCGACCAGCTTTTGTGGGGCGCGGCCGAGCCGCTGCGCCGCATGTTGCGCATTGTGTTGGGCAATTTGGATTAAGTTTTGCCAACAATGGAAAAGCCGCCTTCGGGCGGCTTTTTATGTGCGCTTTTATGACACAAACCGGCAAGGATGAGCAGTTATAAACAGTTTTTTAGATAAAGAGAATAGGAAAAATTTTATTTTTATTTGATATGGATCATAATGCAAGGTTTGCAAATTTTGGGTAAGGTCGCCGATGCGCGTTTATCCATCATTTTTAAATAATAAGGTCATGCCATATTCCTAAATTAGGCATGGCATTTTTTATGTTTGATTCAAGAGAACGATATGTTTTTAGACTATCTGGCACTTTTCTTCCTGGTTTTTGCGAGCCTGGCGATTTTTTATGGTGTGATCGCCATTCACGATATTCCTTATGAGATCGCCAAAAAACGCAACCATCCGCATTTGGAAGCCATTCATTATGCCGGCTGGGTGAGCTTGTTTACTCTGCATGTGATTTGGCCTTTTCTGTGGATTTGGGCCACGCTTTGGCACAAAGAAAACGGCTGGGGCAACGGCAACCACCAAAAAGAGAGCCAATCCATGCAAAAGCTGGGCGCGCTGGCCGACCAAGTGCCCGAATTAAAGGAAAGCACCCGCAAGCTCGAAGCCGAAGTGGCTCGTTTAAACCAAGAGCTGCAAGCGCTTTCCACCCGACTTCACGCTCAATCTGAGATTAACAACAGCAACGGCATACAAGAGCAGAAAAACGAAGGAAGCATATAATGGAATTAATGATTTTAGTGATTTATGCCTCTGTTTGCGTGGGCATTTTCAAGCTGTTTAAAATCCCGCTCACCAAATGGAGCGTGCCCACTGCGATTTTGGGCGGCGTGGTGTTGCTGCTGTCGATGCTGTTGTTTATGAACTATAACCATCCGCACACCAAGCTCACCACGCAATATTATGTCACCACCCCGGTGTTGGCCGATTTGCGCGGACGGATTATCGAGGTTACGCCCACCCGTGCCGACCAATTGATTAAAAAAGGCGAAGTTTTATTCAAAATCGACCCCGAGCCTTTTCAAGCGGCTGTGGATATGCGCAAGGCCGAGCTGCCGGCTGCCGATCAAGGGCTGGCTTCGCTGAGCGCCGACTTGAGCGCGGCCAAGTCTTCTTTGGAAGAAGCCCGTGTGCGCTTGAAACAAAGAGGCCAAGAATACGAGCGCTACCGCGCCCTCTCCGGCACCGGTGCGGTAACGCAGTCGGATGTTGATATTGCCAACCGAGAATACTTGGCTGCCAAGGCCAATGTGGAAGCCAGCACCGCCAATGTGCAAAAAGCCCAAAGCAGCTACGGCTCTGCTATTAACGGCGTGCACACCAGCGTGGCCGCCAAAGAAGCCGCATTGCGCCAAGCACAGTTTGAGCTCGATTCCACCGTTGTGCGCGCGCCTACCGATGGCTATATCACGCAAAACTTCTTAAAAGAAGGCATGATGACCAGCACCTTGCCGCTGCGCCCGCTGATGACGTTTGTGCACCAGCAAGACCGCATGTATGTGGCTGCCTTCCGCCAAAATTCCCTGCTGCGTCTCAAAGCGGGCGATGAAGCGGAGCTGATTTTCCCCGCCATTCCGGGCAAAGTGTTTAAAGCGGAAGTGGTGGGCGTGTTGCCGACCATAGGCGAGCACGAAGTGCAGCCCAATGGCATTTTATACACGCAGAAATTTATTGACAGCTCGGCGCGCACCATGGTGCAGCTCAAGCTGAAAGAAGATGTTTCCGCTTATCACCTGCCTTTCGGCACCACGGCAGAAGCAGCGGTTTATACCGAGCATGCCCATCATTTGGCGATGATGCGCAAAATTTTGCTGCGGATGAACAGCTGGAAAAATTACCTTTATTTGGATCATTAAGATTGATGTGCAAACTTGAGGCCGTCTGAAACCTTTCAGACGGCCTCAAGTTTTATACAAGCGTAGGCATTCATGCGTACGATGACGCCGCAAAAAACGCAGCAAACGTAGGTACGATTAGCTTTGTCAAAACAAAGCGTAATCGTACGCATGGTGCACACACATAACGCACAACAGGCCGTCTGAAACCTTTCAGACGGCCTGTTGTGCGCATTGCTTGCCTTCAGCGCAATAAAGCTGCGGCACCGGCGTTGGCCACATCTTCGTCTTCATCCACCGAACCGCCGCTCACGCCCACGCTGCCGACAATGGTGCCTTTTTTATCCAGCAGCAATACGCCACCGGCAAAAATAGCCAAGCCGCCGTTGGTGGCTTCAATGCCGTAGAGCGGCTGGCCGGGCTGGGCGGCCTTGCCCAGGGCGCGGGTGGACATATTGAAATAGCGGGCGGTGCGCGCTTTGCGCTCGGCAATGTCGATGCTGCCCAAAAAGGCATCGTCCATGCGGGCGAAGGCTTTCAGGTTGCCGCCGGCATCCACCACGGCGATATTCATCGGCACGTTGATGGCTTCGGCCTTGGCCTGCGCCGAACGCACCACCGCTTGCGCTTGCGCCAGCGTGATGTCGCCGGGCAGGGTTTTGACAGGGCTCGCAGCGAAGGCGGGTGCGGCGAGGACGAGCAGCAGGGCGGCGGTTGGGATAAGTTTCATTTCTATCTCCTTGAAATTAAAAAATTATTGTTCTTTAATTAAGCACTATTTTTGCTTGTGGGTCAATGGCAATATAGGCAATGCAAACAGGCCGTCTGAACACAATGTTTCAGACGGCCTGTTTGAATACTGCCGAATTGCGCAAGCTTCAGCCTTTAAACACCGGCACTTTTTCCAGTTGGCTCAATATCTGCGCGGCAATGTTGATGAGGCCGAAGGCAAACACCCACACCACCAGCCATAAGCCGCCATACACGCGGTAGCCACGGCTTTGCGGAAACTTCTTACGCGCTTTGTAAAGCAGCATGGCCGGGGTAATCGCGGTCCACACGGCGGCGGCCAAGCCCACGTAGCCGATGGCGGTCACAAAACCGGTGGGGAAAAGCAGGCAGGCAACGAGCGGCGGCAGAAAGGTGAGCGCGGCGGTTTTGCTGCGTCCGGCGGTGGAATCGTCCCATTTAAACACATCGGCCAGATAGTCGAACAAGCCCAGCGTCACGCCTAAAAACGAAGTGGCAATCGCCAAATAGGCAAAAAACGACAACACCGTGGCCATGCTGCCGGTGGGCACGAAAGCCGACAGACTCTCAATCAATACCGACACCTGCCCCTCGGCCGCAATCACCGGCGCAAACGCGTGGCGCGGCAGGTTGCCTTGAATCGCCAGCTGCCACAGCACATAAATCACCAGCGCTATCAGCGTGCCCGCCCACAGCGCGCGCGCCACTTTGGGCGCATCGCCGTTGAAATATTTCAGCAGGCTGGATACATTGCCGTGAAAGCCGAATGAAGCCAAACACACCGGCAGCGCCGCGGCCAGATAAATCCAATAACGTGTGCCCTCTGCGGCTTGTGTGTCCAACAACACCGGCAGCTGCACATGCGTGAGCAGGCCGCCGGTGGCCCAGAAAAAGCTGATAATCATGCCGCCGATTAAAATACTGGTGAGTCGGTCGACCAAGCGGGTGGACGCCCACACGCAAAACGCCAGCACCACAAAAAACACCAATTGCCCCGCCGGCAGCCCCACTTCGCCGCCGAGCAGATTGCCCAATCCTTTAGCGGTGAGATCGCCGCCCACGAAAATATAGGCATAAGTGAGCAAATAAAGCACAAACGCCACCGCAATGCCGTTGACGATATTCCAGCCTTGGCCGAGCAAATCTTTCACTAAGGTGTCGAAGCTCGCACCGTGCGGATAATGGGTATTGACCTCCAGCAGCATCAGGCCGCCGGAGAGCATGGAAAACCAAGTGTAGAGCAGCACTGCCAGCGAGCCGGCAAACCACACGCCCGAAGTGGCGGTGGGATTGGCAAACATGCCCGCACCAATCACGGTGCCGGCGATAATCAGCGCGCCGCCCAAAAGCGACGGGGTTTTGGCAGACATACACATCTTTCTTTTCAGGCAGCATGAAGCACAGGCCGTCTGAAACAAATGGTTTACAAAACTTAAAGAAAGCATTATGCCGAAAAATAACCTGGTTGTAACGTTTAAATGTGAAAGGCCGTCTGAATATTGGGTTTCAGACGGCCTGCTTGGTAAATTTGAAGGGCAATGTGTTTATTGATTCGGCAATTAAATATTTAGCATTTTCTAAAATTTAAGTAATTGAAAAATATAAATTTTAATGCTTTTAAGTTTCAATATTTAATTGCCGAATCTATAGTTATACCAATCCAAAAAAATAACCTAACTTCGTTGTCTCGCCTTGCCGTACTAT
>ERZ650302.618-NODE-618-length-19848-cov-18.612489_pt1 | contig 19848 bp, 13 predicted proteins | sample MGYA00376238_ERZ650302 | MGnify/ENA primary metagenome ERZ650302 (study PRJEB26733, sample SAMN07839298) | wastewater metagenome | biome: urban; feature: wastewater treatment plant; material: waste water | place: USA: North Carolina | collected 2016-04-28 ... | reverse complement strand
TGGATCTACAAAAACACAAATGTCTCTTTCTGTAGGTTGAGGAAAATTCTGAAAACTTGCTTTAGTAAGCGCAAATTTTTCGGTTTGGTTTTTTGCAGTAGTGTAAATTCTTGCTTCTTTAGCCATGCTTTTTTGCTGTGCGAAGCCTACGCTAAATGCAAATAATGAAAGCATTATTGCAGTTTTCGTTTTCATAATAATAGTTTTTGGATCGTTTATTTTAGTTCTATTTTGGCAATAATTGGTAAATGGTCTGAAGGATATTTGAAATCATAGAAATCAGTAATTGTTCTAAACTTTTTTACCGTTGTATTGTTTTTAGACGTGAAGATAAAATCTATCTGTTCGGTTGGTTTCTCATTGAATTTGAAGCCGTTCCAAGTGGCAGTTCCACCGTAAGGCTTGGTAAGACTGCTGCTGCTAGCTTCTTGAAGATTTTCAAAAAGAGGCTGCATCCAAGAATCTTTTTTCTGAGAATTGAAATCTCCGGTTAGAATTGCAGGATAGTTCTTTTTACGCTGTAATTCTTTCATTTTTTTGAGAATAATTTCCGCGGATTTTTGTCTTGCAACCATTCCTACGTGGTCAAAATGAGTATTAAACACCCATACTTTTTTCTTGGTTTTAATATTTTCAAAAAGTGCGTAGGTTACAATTCTAGGATAAGCTGCATCCCAAGATTTGGTAGATTTTTCGGGAGTTTCGGAGAGCCAAAACGTGTTTTGTTCTAGAACTTTGTATTTATTTTTGAGGTAAAAAATACAAGAGAACTCAGAATTTTCTCCATCATCTCTAGGTTTTCCTAAGAAACTGTACAATGAATTATTTTCTAGCAAATAATTAATCTGAGGTTTTTGTGCTTCTTGCAATCCTACGAAATCTGCTTCGTAATAATTGATAAGGTCTTTTACTTTATCTTTTCTGATGTTCCAATGGTTTTCGCCATCATCTACACTACCCAATCTGATGTTAAAACTCATCACCTCAATGGTATTTTGTGCAAAATAAGACGCAAAAAACAGAAATAAAACCGCTGAAAGTAAGTTTTTAATTTTCATTTAGTCTCTATTTATTGATAAATTCTAACGTAATCTATATAAAATTTCTGAGGAAAAATACTTTCGTCAATTCCTTTTTGCCCGCCCCAATTTCCACCAACTGCTAGATTCAAAATCAAGTACATTTTTTGGTCAAAAGGCCAAGCTTCATAAGTTTTTTCGGCATTGATGTAGGTAAAATATTTTTGATTATCTACATAAACATCTATTTTCGCGGGCGTCCAATCTGCTCTGTAAATATGGAATTTTTCGCTGGCGTCTTTAACTACCAAAGTGTCTGTTTTCTGCGTTCCAATTATATGATTATATTTTTTGGTATGCACAGAAGCGTGTATAAAACCTTGGTTGTAGCCTACGTGTTCCATAATGTCTAGTTCGCCGTCATCTGGCCATTTTTTCATATCTTCACTCATCATCCAGATTGCAGGCCAAGTTCCTCTGCCTTTTGGGAGTTTTGCTCTTACTTCTACAGAGCCGTATTTTAGACCAAAAATTCCTTTGGTATATAATTTTGCAGAAGTATATTGATTCTTTTCCCAATTTTCTTTTTTGGCTTCTATTACTAGATTACCATCTTCTACTCTTGCATTTGCGAGTCTATTTTTAGTATAAAATTGTGCTTCATTATTTCCGTAACCATCTCCACCTACAGCATAATTCCATTTCGAGGCATCTGGTAAACCTTTGTAATTAAATTCGTCACTAAAAACCAATTTTTTGAATTGAGATTTAGACGGATGATTGGCGCAATTTATCATCGAAATCAATAGAATTCCAGAGAATAAAGTCCAAACTAGATTCAGAAAATTAGTTTTCATACAATTTTATTTTTCCCAATTAACACGTTTTGTCTGTACATCTGCGGAGCAAGTTCCAATCATAATATCGAATTCGCCAGCTTCCCAATCGTAATTCAAATCCTCGTCGTAGAATTTTAAATCTTCTTGTGTCAATTTGAAGTTTACGGTTTTAGTTTCTCCTTTTTTCAAGAATATTTTTTGGAAACCTTTCAGTTCTTTTACCGGACGAACTACTTTTCCTACCAAATCTCTGATGTACAACTGCACCACTTCTTCTCCATCGTAATTTCCTGAATTGGTTACATTTACATTGATATCGAGCGTTTGATTTCCTTTAAGATGAGCAGAACTTACATTAAAGTCAGAATATTTAAAAGTAGTATAACTCAAGCCGAAACCAAACGGATATGCAGGGTCGTTATCTAAATCTATGTAAGCTGAAACATAATTTCTATCGGTATTATTTTTAGCAGGTCTTCCTGTATTGTAATGATTGTAATAAATCGGGATTTGACCTTCTGTTCTTGGGAAAGTCATTGGCAATTTACCTCCAGGATTTACTTTACCAAAAATCACATCTGCAATAGAATTTCCTGCTTCTGTACCTAACCACCAAGTATAAACAATGGTAGGAATATTTTCTGAAGCCCAATCAAAAACCAAAGGACGACCAGCGTTTATCAATAAAACAATAGGTTTCCCAGTTTTTGCAATTTCTTTTAATAAATCTTCTTGAACTCCCGAAAAATGGATATTGCTTCGAGATTTTGCTTCGCCACTCATTGCGTGACCTTCACCTAAAGTCATAATCACCACATCTGCTTTTTTAGCAGTTTCTACTGCTTCTGCAAATAGAGAAGTGTCTTTATCATTTACATTACAACCTTTGGCGTATAATAATTCTGAATTTTTATCGAGTTGAGCTTTAATTCCGTCAAATTGAGTAATAATTCTTTGGTTATCATCAGGAAAAGCAATAGACCAGAATCCGTGATTATCTACTGTAGCTTTTGCAAAAGGACCGATAATCGCCACTTTTTTAGTGGTTTTAGAAAGCGGAAGTAATTGTGTTTGATTTTTTAATAAAACAATACTTTTAGCACCAATTTCTCTCGCGAATTTTCTGTGTTCTAAGTTGTTAGTTTGTTCTTTTTCGCGTTTTTCGTCGCAGAATTTATACGGATTTTCAAATAAACCCAGTTCGTATTTTTTGGTTAAAATTCTACGAACGGCATCATCAATTAATTTAATATCTACTTTTCCTTCTTTTACTAAATCTGCTAAATGATTGATGTAAGAACGGCTTTCCATATCCATATCACTTCCTGCGATAATCGCTTTCAAAGCTGCATCTTTATTGTCTTTAGCAAAACCGTGAGGAATCATTTCGCCGATGCTTCCCCAGTCTGAAACTACAAATCCTTTGAAACCCCAACTTCCTTTCAATAAATCTCTTTGGATATATTTATTTCCCGTTGCAGGAATTCCGTTAATGTCATTAAAAGAATTCATAAAAGTAGCAACACCAGCTTCTACAGTAGCTTTATAAGGAGGTAAAAAAGTTTCGTTTAATTGACGAAGACTCATATCTACAGAATTGTAATCTCTACCACCAACTCCAGCTCCATACGCTGCGAAGTGTTTGGTACAAGCCATCACTGCATCAAGATTTCCTAAGCCATTTCCTTGAAAACCTTTAACTCTGGCTTTTGCTACCAAACTTCCGAGATAAGTATCTTCACCAGCTCCTTCCATTACTCTGCCCCATCTTGGGTCTCTGCCAATGTCCACCATTGGTGCAAAAGTCCAATGAATACCATAAGCTGAAGCTTCTGTAGCGGCAATTCTTGCAGATTTTTCAATTAAATTCATATCCCAAGTTGCAGTTTCGCCTAATGGAATTGGGAAAGTAGTTCTAAAACCGTGGATTACGTCTTGCCCGAAAAGTAAAGGGATTTTAAGACGAGATTGCATCGCTTGATCTTGCCAATTTCTGGTATTTTTTACTCCAACTGCATTTAAGATTGAGCCTAATTTACCAGCACGAACTTGTCCTGCTTTATCCGCATCTTTGGTAACAGGACCAGTTGCGGTAATGTCATCATTATATTGATTAAGCTGACCAATTTTTTCTTCCAAAGTCATTTTCGCCATTAAATCAGTGACTTTTTGATCGATGGATTTCTGAGCAGAAACAGAAATTATTCCCAGTCCTGCGATGAATATTGAAAGAAATATTTTTTTCATCTTTCTACTTTTTAAAAATTTAGAAAATATAAGTTCCTACTGCTCCAGCCTCTAATGATAATGTGGCAATCTTGCCATTTATTCTAATATTGAAACTTTCTGCATTATTGCCATCATTTTCTACAATTAAAACAAGTTTACCATCTTCTCTTTTAAATGCAACTGTTGCTAAATTCCCTGGCTGTGTAGAAGCAATTCTAACAGAATTTTGTGGTACAAATTTAGAAGCGTGAGCAATTATGTAATAAGACACATTTTTAGCATAGTTTTCTGTAGAATTGACTGTAATAGCACCTTTACACATAGTACAACCACCAGATGTATAAGGTTTAAACTGAGGGTCATTAGCCAAATTCCATTCTAGGGCATTTTTACTCCAATTTCTCATAGAACCAATAACTACATTTTTTGTATGCCATTTCAAATCTCCACCGAAATTTCCATTAGAAGCTGTCCACTGCTCTGTAAAATAAACATTTTTTGTAGGGAAGGTGCTTCTTACGCTACTAAGTGCGGAAATATCACCTCCATATAAGTGAAATGCAGCACCGTCTATGTAAGGACTAGCATCTTTATCTGATAATACAGCAATTGGATAATCTGGTCTATCACAGTTGTGGTCATACACAATAATTTTTGTATTAATTCCTGCATTCTTAAAAGCTGGTCCTAAACTTTGCTTTACAAAAGTAGCTTGTTCTTCTGCCGTCATTACCATACTTGGGTTATTTCCTCCGTGTAAAGGCTCGTTCTGAATGGTAATGGCATCTACAGTAATTCCTTCATTTTTCATCGCCTGAATATATTTTACAAAATATTGGGCATACACCCCATAATATTCTGGTTTTAGGCTACCTCCAATCGTACTTCCATTGGTTTTCATCCAAACGGGAGCAGACCAAGGAGAGCCTAAAATTTTAATTTTAGGATTAATTGCAAGAATTTCTTTTAAAAGATTAATGACTCCTCTGTCTTTCTCTAGGCTAAACTTAGTAAGGTTAATATCAGTTTGTCCAGGCTCTAAATCATTATAAGAAAACACACTACTATTAAGATCTGAGGCACCAATACTAACTCTAAGATAGCTTACAGCTATAGAGTTTTCTCCACTCCCAAAAAGGTCTTGAAGAAGTTCTTGTTTTTTTGAAGCAGATAGAGTGTTGATAACTTCGGCACTTCCACCTGTAAGTGTGTATCCAAAACCATCAACGGTTTGATATGTCTGAGAAACATCTATATCTATATTTTGATAAACATTTGTACTAACAGTAAATGCAACTGGTGTGGTTTGTTTTTGAAGTTTAACACTCTCATCACCTTTTGTAATCCAGACATCTACTTCATTTTTTACTACTGGTGGAACAGGAGGGTCTGGCTTTTTATTTTCTTCTGCATTTCTTGAACAACAAGATACACTTATTATAGCAAAACCTGCGATTGCGATTCTGCTTAGATTAAATATGTTCATTTAATTAATTTTTTTAAAAAATATTATTGATACACTCTTACATAATCTACTTCCATGGTAGAAGAAGAGAAATTAGGATCTACTGCACCTCCGAAATTACCTCCCATTGCAATATTCATAATAAAGAAAAAATTTTGATTGAAAGGTAAACTTGAATTGTTAGCAAAAGTATAGAAAAGTTGATTATCTACATAAAACTTAATCTGTGTAGGGCTCCAATCTAAAGAATAGATATGAAATTCTGTAGTAACATTAGGTATATTAACGGTAGCACCATCTGCATTACCCCCAGAATGGTTAGGGTGATGTACTGTTCCATAAATTTTATTTAATTGATTACCTACGTGTTCCATAATGTCTATTTCTCCGCAGGCAGGCCAGCCTACTGAGTCTATATTGTTTCCTAGCATCCATAGAGCCGGCCAAGTTCCACCGCCTGAAGGTAGTTTTGCTCTGATATCTACTTTGCCATATTTAAAAGAGAATTTTCCTTTTGAAAGTAATCTGGCAGATGTATAATTAAATCCTTGGTATGCTTCTTTTTTAAGAACTATTTTTAAAGTTCCGTTACTTACATAAGCATTTTCTTGTCTGTTGGTATAATATTCAAGTTCATTATTGCCCCAACCGTTATTATTCCCCGTGTCATAACCCCAGTTATTAGGATTTGGTAATCCATCTGTATTAAATTCGTCTGACCAAAGTTGTGTAGGAGCTTTGTAAACGGTAACTGTAGTATTTGCAGAAATAAACTTATCTCCTCTATATGCAGATACATAGACGGTATATGTGTTTGTGCCTGGAGTACTAAAATTGTAAGAAACTTTGCCAGTAGTTGTTGTTAAAGTTTCAGAACCTATTAAAATTTTATAAGAAGTAGCATTAGTAGCACTTACAGTAAAATTTACCGCGCCACTACCATCTCCGTCTGGAAATGAAGCAGATTTGCCAACTATCTCTGAATTTATTACCAAATTTGATAAGGTATTATTATCTGTGTTTCCACCGCCATCGCTACTTCTACCACAAGAGGTAAGAGCTAATATAAAAAGTGAAAAAAGAGACAATAATAAGGTTTTTTTTGATGTAAAGATATTTATGTTCATTTCCAAAAAATTTAGTTAGATAAAAACACAGAGCCTATTAAGCTCTGTGTTTTGTGAAGAAACTATATATTTATTAAGCTGGTATTAATTTGATATACCATGCGTTTCCTGTTTCTGTACCTTGTACTCTTAAGTACATATAATTGTCATTGATTACAAGTATTTCGTATTCTTTTTGTAAAGCACCATAACCAATAAAAGTTGATGGGCTATTTAATAAAATACTTGTTTTAGTAGTAGGGCTAGTAGAAGTAGAAACCAATCCTGAATTTGCTTCAATAAAAACAAAAGAACCAGAACCACCACCATAGCTATAGCATCCTTCTGCTCCAGAACCAGGAATTCCTGGAAGGTTGGTTAGACTACCTGTTTTAGTAAAAGCTCCATCTGGAGTTGCCACTTGAATAGAGTAAGCAGAACTTCCTTCTTTTTTAAATGTAAATCTTGCAGTATAAAAACAATTACAACATCCTGCTTTTTCATTAGGATTTGCGCTCCACCATTCTGGGCTTACAGATGATGCAGACCAAGGTCCTACACCAAAATGACCTGCTGTATTTGAATCAACTTTCCAAGTTTTGGTACCATTGTTAGTTAATTTAGTTACAATAGTAGGATCTACGTTATAAACACTTTTTACAGTGATATCTTTGGTCGCAATAGTAGAAGTACCTCCTTTACCATATGCTATAACTGTAATTCTGTATTTAACATCCCCTAAAGTGTTGAATTTTTTAGTAATTGTTTCTGAAGTAACTAATTCAAATGTAGGTGTACTATTCAAATTGTCAACTTCAGAATATCCAATTTTATATGAACTGGCATTATCTGCTTTCAAATTGATTTTAACCACTCCAGAGCCATCACCATTCGGGTTTGCGGTATTTTGACCAACTATACTCGTAGTAATTACTAAATTACTTGGATTAGTAAGTTCACCCATTGTATAATCTTCTTCTTTACAAGCAAATATCGCAAGTGACATTAAGATGAAGATTCCTGTTATTTTTATAATTAATTTATTATTCATAATTTCAATTAATTAGTTTGTCTTATGTTGTCTATGTATATAACTTCTCCTGTACCAGAACCTGCCAAATTGTATTGGAAAACGTATTGTCCAAAAGTAGTCCCCGCAGGAATACCTAATGTACTAAAGTCAAATGTTAATTCTACCCATTGGTTTGCCACTGGTATGTTCACATCTATAGCTTTATTTCCTCCACCTGTTGATGGTTGTTCCAATTGAAAGTGTAGTGCTTTTCCTGTTTCTGTGGCATATACCAACATTACAAATTTACTACCATTGTCAATATTGATTGGCACTGAATTAGGTGCAGACATTGGAGTCCAAGTTCCTGCCCAAGATTCTGCGCCAGCTCCTTTAGTAAATTTCCAAACTTTAGCGGTAGTATTAAGACCTCCAGAGAAAGGATTATCTACAATTGCGGCATCTACACCACCAAATACTCCTCCTTGATTATAATTTTGAAATTCATTTTCAAATGTAACTGGTAGTTTATAAGGGTCGTAAATTTTAACAACTTGAGATGTAGTAGCTTGAGCTGCCCCTCCACTTAGAGCAACTACTTTTACGGTGAAATTACCAGAAGTAGCATAAGTATGAGATACTGTAGCAGTTACTTCTCCTGCGCTATTTACAGTTCCTGCAACTGGTGTTCCTACCTCGTTAGTTTTATCACCGAAGTAAACCAAGAAACCTCCCATTGCTTTTTTTGCAGACAAACCTAAATTAAGTTTGTATCCTGATAAATCTGGTGTTACTTTTAAATCTGTAGGAGCAACATAAGTAAGTTTAAGTGGATAAGTATTCACTGTTTCTTTACCTGCTAGATCATAGGTAGTAATTGTTACAGTATAACTACCTTCAGGATATTTATGAGTAACACTATTTCCTGGCAAAACCAATGCAGAAGCATTAATACCGGTTCCGTGACCAAAAGCTACCAAAAACTTAGAAGCGCCTTCTCCAACTGGAGTAATTTTTACGGCTCCAGAATTGTCTGTACTAATGTCAAAAATTTTATTAGAATTTGCTGAACTAGCACTATTTATATATGAGGTGTCTGTATTAATACCATCTATTTCGCAACTATTCAAAACAAAAACTGCTAAGAATAAGCCCAATATTAATTTTATATTTTTCATCTTTTATAAGTTTAGTAATTAGGATTCTGAACAAGTTTAGTATCTTGCAATTCTTGATAAGGTATTGGGAATATCTCATTTTTGTTTGCTTTAAATCCTCTAGAAGCTAATACTGTAGCAGCATCTCCCCATCTTACAAGGTCAAAGAAACGATGTCCTTCTCCTGCTAATTCTCTTCTTCTTTCGTCTTTAATGGTTTGCATAGAAACGGGCACTGATGGCAATCCTACTCTAGCTCTTACCGCATCTAGTAATGCTTGTGCTCTAGATCCTGTTGCACCAAGTGCTTCTGCTTCTAACAAATAAGTATCTGCTAATCTAATGATGTATGAGTCTTTTTTGTAGTTAAGAACAGCATCACCCGCTTCAGTACTTACATCTGCTTGTGTTGGCAAGAATTTTTTAAGGAAATAACCTGTGTCTTTGTAACCTGGTACATAATCTGCATCTCCAGAAGCTTTAAGAGCTTTTAAATCAAAAACTGTAGATGAGAAACGTGGGTCATTTTTCATAAAATCATAAAAATCTTGTGTAAACACATTAAAACTCCATCCCGCAGGAAGATCTGGTGCATTAGCAGTTTTTTTGTTATAACCTCTAGGGCCTACCATTACACAAACAGAGTTACCTCTATCTGAGCCACTACCCCAGTTACCCCAACCAGCAAAACTTAAATTAGTGTGAGAACATTCTATAATAGCTTCTGAGTGGAATTTATTATTTGTAACCCATAAATCTGCAAAATTACTTAGTAATTTATATCCGTATTGGCTAGTTCCTCCTGGTGTACCGTTTACGTCTGCTAACTGTGCGGCAGCTTCTGTTTTTTTACCATCATATAAATATACTTTTCCTAAAAGAGCTTTTGCAGCGCCTTTTGATAACCTACCTAGTTCTGATGAAGTAACAGTAGCTGGCAAGTCATTGATAGCTGCTACCAAATCTGCTTCTATTTGTTTATAAACTTCAGCTGGCGTTGCTTGGGTAATATTATACATCTGTGTAGGATCTACAGGTTCTAATATTAAAGGAATGTTTTTAAACATTCTTACTAAATTAAAATAGTAAAGTGCTCTTAACGCTTTGGCTTCTGCTACAAATCTTGTTTTTTTTGCAGCATCCATAGGAACATCTGGTAATTTTTTCACCAAAATATTGGTTCTAAAAATTCCTTGATAATGGTCACTCCAAAAACTTCTAGGAACGGTAAACCCGCTTTGAGAATAGTTAGAAAAACTTTGGATTCCTATACCATCTGTTTCACCACCACCTCCTGCATACTGATCATCAGAACCAGCATTCATCATGGTAATCATATTTTCAAAACCACCAGAATTTTTTCTGATTGGGTCATACGCTGCAACTAGTCCTGCAAAAGCTTGGCTTTCGTCTTTGTAGTAGTTCAGTTCTGTTTCTTTACCATCTGCTGGAATTGTAAGATACTCTTCTGAACAAGATGCCAAAGTACAAGTCATAATTCCTACGACTGCTATATTTAATATTTTCTTGTTAATCATTGTTTTTAAAATTGAAAGTTAATACCAAAAATAATTGTTCTAGGCTGTGGATAATAACCTTTGTCTATACCCATTAATTCTCCTCCAATTTCTGGATCATATCCATTATATTTAGTAAGAGTTAGTACGTTGTTTCCTGTCACATATATTCTTACTTTCTCAGCGCTTATCTTATCTAATAAAGTCTTAGGTAGAGAATATCCTACAGAAAGTACTTTCAAACGAAGATAATCTCCTTTTTGTAGATAGAAATCAGACATTTTAGTAAAGTTACCATTAGTGTCATCTGTTGTAAGTCTAGGATAATCATTAGAAGTTCCTTCTCCTGTCCATCTAGACAGAGCTACTGTTTGATAATTAGCTCTACTTACGTCTAAACGTCTAAGACCTTGGAAAATTTTATTTCCTGCAACACCTTGGAACATTGCATTCAAATCAAATCCTTTATACTCTAAGTTTAAGCTCAGACCAAAGGTATATTTTGGTAAAGAGTTTCCTAAAAATGCTCTGTCTTTATCTGTTATTTGACCGTCACCATCGTTATCTACCCATTTGAAATCTCCTGGTTTAGCATTTGGTTGAATTAAACCACCTGTGGAATTAACATAAGCGTTAATTTCTGACCAATTTTGGAAAATACCATTGGTTTTCCATCCGAAGAAGCTACCATAAGGTTGCCCAACCATTAGTCTAGCGATTTCACCATTCATTGATTGGAAGCTTCCCATTCCTATAAACTCTCTTCCGTTAAGTTTTGTAACCTCGTTTTCTAATGTAGCAAAGTTTCCACTTGCATTAAAGTTAAAGTCTCCAAATCTTTTCTTGTAAGATAGTTCAAATTCAAAACCTGAGTTTTTCATATCACCAATATTACCCCAAGGTAAATCTGTAACACCTACATATCCAGGAATTTGATATTGAAGTAATATACCTTCGGTAAGTTTGTTATAATATTCTGCGGTAAAATTAAAATTATTAAAAAGTTTGAAATCTACCCCAATACTTTTTTGTGTTGTCTCTTCCCAGTGTAAATCTGGATTAGACAATGTAGCTGGTGCACTTCCTAATGAAACAGAAGGAGCACCTCCGAAATAGTAATTATAACCAGTTGCCATTAGAGACTCATATTGGTTTGGTGATAATGTACCATCATTACCATTTACCCCATATCCAGCTCTAACTTTAATCTCGTTCACAAAATTATTTTCTGGCCAGAAACTTTCTTTAGAAACTACCCAACCTGCTGATACAGAAGGGAAATTACCAAATTTATTATTTGGACCAAATAAAGAAGAACCGTCTCTTCTTATAATACCTGTTAATAAATACTTTTCTTTATAGTTGTAGTTTAATCTTGCAAATAAAGAAGCTCTTCTTACTTGATTAAAATTATAGCTATATCCTAGTTTGTCAGTAGGAGCTACTGCCATATTAAAGCTAGCTTGTGCATAATCATTGGTTGGTAGGTTATAATGAGTAACTCCACTAAAATTACCAATACCAGACACATATACACCTTGCCCTAATAATGCTGAAATACTATGTCCTCCAAATTTTTTGTCATAAGTTAAAGTATTTTCTACGCTCCAATCTAGACCTTGTCCGTTACTTCTATACAAGTTATTTCTAGCGGTATTCAAGTTTTGTGAACTTAAATAATATAGAGGTGTAAATCCATAATCTCCCCAGAATGCTTTTTTAGCACCCAAAGTAGTTTTGAATTTTAAATCTTTTACAAATTCTGCTTGTAAATAAGCGTTTCCAACTACGACATCAGACCAGCTATAGTTTCCTAATCTCGTTCTAATGAAAGCCATAGGGTTTACAATTTCAGTTTGTTGCATATTAGAGAGACCATAAGGATTTCCATATTGATCTCTTAAAATGTACTGAGATGAGGTATAAGGTGATTGATTGGCTTTGATTGGATCATATTCAATAACAGGAGTAAGCGGATCCATCATAATAGCATCTGCTAAAACACCTCCGAATTCATTATTCTGACTACCAATCCCTACATTTTTTTGATGAGTGTAGAATAAGTTTTGTCCAAATGTTAAGAAATCATCAAAGAATTTATGTGTTGAATTAACTCTTACTGTTTGCTTTTTGTACTTAGAAATATCAGTTGCTACGATACCATCTTGCTCCTGAAGACCAAATGATGCATAGAAATTAGACTTGTCTGTTGCTCCACTGAAACTTAATTCGTGGTTCATACCAAAAGCACTTTTGTTGAATACCAATTTTTGCCAATCTGTGCCAGCTCCTAAGCTGCTTACATCTGAAAACAGTGGGCTTCCTCCTCCATTTACAGATTTTTCATTCATCAATAAAGCATACTCCGTAGCGTTTAGTACTTTTAGAACTTTGTTTGGAGAAGAATAACTGGTATATCCGTTATAAGAAACGTTCATTTTACCTTTCTTTCCTTTTTTAGTGGTTACTAAAATTACCCCTTTTGCAGCTCTAGTTCCGTAGATTGCAGCAGATGCGGCATCTTTCAGAATTTCGATAGATTCAATGTCAGACTGGTTTAAGGTTGCAATGTCTGCGTTTTCCAATGGCACTCCATCTACTACCCATAGTGCATCATTAGCTCCCGCAAATGTAGTAATACCTCTTACTCTAATTGTGGAAGAAGAACCAGGCGCACCTGAATTCATTGCAATCGTTACTCCGGCAGCACGTCCTTGAATCATCTGCCCAATTCCTCCGTTTGGAGAGGCTTCAAAATCTTTTGCTGTTACTTTTGAAATCGCACCAGTAACTGTAGATTTTTTCTGTGTTCCATAACCTACGTTTACTAATACTACTTCATCAATGGTTTTCTCTTTAAGAGAATCTCTTTTTTGTTGCGCACTAATTGCAACAGATGAAAGAACCATTGATAGGCTAATCAAACTAACAATTTGTTTTTTCATATAAAATAGTTTTTATTTTTTATCTCATTTTGAGACAATAAATTTATATTAATTTCTTTAACAAAAAAATATTTTCTCAATTATTTTAAAATTCCGTTTATTTGAGGTACTTTTGGCGAGGTTAATTCGGGTAATTTGGTGCGAAAACGCCTGATTTTTTTAAATTTTTTTTAACTAAAACCTAGCACTACATTTAATTTTTTGTTAATGAGCACGAAAAAAATCAACTTAAATGTTAACTTAATGTTAAGCTTCATTGTGTTTTCTATGTTGCTTAACTCTATGAGTGTTATAATTCTGCAATTATCACAAAATCAACAGCATAGTTATACAGGGCTTGGAATGCTAGAATTTTTTAAAGACATTCCTATTGCCTTAGTTTCTATTTTTATGGTAGATTATATCAAAAAAAGGAGTTATTACAGTTCACTTAGTATCGCATTGATTATTTGTACATTGTGCAGTTTTACCATACCTTTTGTAAGCGAATTTTGGTTTCTAAAAATCTGGTTTATCTTAATTGGGATTTCTTTTTCTATAGGTAAAATCTGTGTTTTTAGTATAATTAAAAATATTTCGGATAACGAAAAAGACTTCTCCAAAACAATGAGCAGAACCGAAGCTGCCTTTATGCTAGGTGTATTTATTGTAAATATAGAATTTGCAATCATCTTAAATAGTGATTACAAAGATTATTGGAAATTCGGATTTTGGCTGGTAGGTATTATTTCTTCTTGGGCTGCTTTTCAGTTTTACAGAATAGACAAGCAAAATGTTTATGAAATTGATAAATCTCAAAGCAAAGAAGTCATAGATTTTAGAATTTTATTTGATTATAAATCTATATTATTCTTTACTATTGTAGTTATTATTGTTTTCACAGAACAGATATTCAACTCGTGGTTGCCTACTTTTTATAAGCATACACTTAAGGCTGATTCTTTTTTTGCCCTACAATCTTCGGCTCTTTTAGCTCTATTCTCTTTTATAGGAAGATTGCTAGCAAGTAAAGCGGTCGTGAAATTCTCTCCGATGAAAATATTCTTTTTTTGTCTTATCTCAGGCATTATACTCACATCATCGGCATATATTATAGGACAAGATACTGATGTAAAGGTTAAAATACTAATGTTCCTCTTCCCAATGGTTGGGATTTTTACCGCACCATTATACCCTATGCTTAATTCTAAATATCTTTCTAAGTTTTCCGAAAGGAGAGTTGGTAAGATTGTTTCCATCATTATTTTATTCACTTCATTAGGCGGTTCTATAGGTTCTATGAGCACTGCATATATTTTTCAAAAAAATTTAGGAAATTATTACTTGTTATTTGCTACAATTCCTTTAATTTTGATACTCATATTTTCAACATTTTTTTCTATCAAAGAAAAAATATCAGAATACATCAAATAAACTACTATGAAACTTGACGATTCTAAGAACAAGATGAACCTACAGGAGTTGATTGATACCAATAACTTTATCAATCATTTATCTGTAGATTGTGCTATTTTCGGATTTCATGACAGCACCTTAAAGGTCCTTCTCCTTAAGTACCACGAACTAAATCTCTGGGCAATACCTGGCGGTTTCATTTTTGAAGACGAAGATTTAGATGATGCAGCTTATAGAATTTTATACGAAAGAACTCATCTAGAAGATGTATATCTAGAGCAGTTTTACGCATTTGGTCACAAAGATAGAACCGAGAAAAAAAATCCTCACAGAAGACTGCTTGATAATAAAGGAATTAACATTAACAAAGACCACTGGATATATAAAAGATTCGTAACCATAGGCTATTATGCGCTTATAGATTACACTTTATCTCACACATTTCCAGATGCATTTAACGAAACTTGTGCGTGGTTTGATGTAAATGATTTACCAGAAATGGCTTTTGACCACCAAGAAATTATAGAAAAAGGGCTAGAACACCTCAGAAAAACCATTGATTATAAATTAGTAGGAAGCAACCTGCTTCCCGAAAAATTTACCATGAAAGATTTACAAAATCTATACGAAACCATACTAGGCGAGAAATTCAGAAGAAATAATTTCCAAAGAAAAATGCTGAGCTTCAACATTTTAGAACGCCACGAAAAACTTTTTGATGGCTCGGCAAACAAAGCTCCTTTTTTATACTCGTTTGTGAAAAAATAAATTGCACTTCTTTTTTTAAAGTATTTTTAGCACAAAATCAATTAAAATAATCTAGAGGATTTTTTATAAATCCTCTTTTTTTGTACCTTTGCATAAAACTAATGATAAAAACTGATAAAATTTTCATTACTCTTTTTCGCGAAAATTACAATTTCCAAATTTTATTATTGATTTTTTGCATTTACAAAAATCTTAACGACAAAAAAGGTAAGTATAAAATATTATATTTAATTTTGTCTAGGGTCATTTCTTGTAGAAAATTTTTTACGCCCAATTTAATAGGCAATAAAAGATAAATCCTAAACAGTATCTAATAGATTTTTGTTAAGAATAAATGTATTTATAAAACACTATGAAAACAAAGTTTAGTCTTTTAAAATTGTTAGATTTCAAATCTAGAAAAGTAATTCATTACTCTTTAATAATCTGTATTTTACTTATTCAACTACTTATTGCTGGCTTTTTTTATAATGAGTTTATATCAAGAAAAAACCTAACCCGCATCGAAAACCAACTCAAAGAAATCAACTTACTAGAAACTCTAACTGTAGATTCTAGAAAAGAATTGCTATTGGCACAAAATAGCTTCCAAAAATACGCCGTTACTGAAGACAAACAATACCTTAAACCATATTTTGAATCCCTAAATGAAGTAGGAAATAACTTAGAAAAAATTAGTCATTACGAAAACAAATATCCTCGGCTGAAAAACATTGCTATTGCTCAGAAAAAAGATACTTCTCAGGTTAAAAAATTAAAATCTCTAATTGACTCTACTTATCAATATTCTAATCACTCTAATATAAAGATAGACAACGTTTTCCCAAAACTAAACAAATACAATCTAAATTATAGTTTTGATAAATATGATATAGAAACCAAAACATACTCAGACACCGTAAAGAAAAAAGGTCTTTTCGGGCGATTAGGAGATGCCATTGCAGGGAAAGATGTTGTACGAAAAGAAAATACGGTAATTACGATAAAACAGGGCAAAAAACCCAATTCTGAACTCATAAAGAATGATTTTGATAGTATTATTAATGTAGTAAACAATCATTATACTGGTCAAATTAAAAAAATACAAGTAAATGTTACCAATAATCAAAAAAATACAGGTAATTTTTACAAAATATTTAATAATCTGATGCTCTACAGCAATGAATTAATGAATATTTATGAAAACGCAATCAAAGACTCTAAGGCTAATCTTCAAAAAGAATACGAAAAGCAATATTCTAAAAACAACAGGTCAAGAATGTATCTACTTTTTGGAGCTATTATATTGATGTTTATTGTCTCAATATTAATTATGATTCTTACCAGAATAGCTTTTATATATGAAAGAAAACTAAATAAAGCCAATAAAAGAATAAAAGAAAATCTTAACTTCAAAAACAGAATTTTAGGAATGCTAAGTCACGAATTAAGGTCTCCTCTAAAAATCATCGGTCTTTTCATCAATAAAATAAACAAAAAAACCAATGATGATAGCATAAAAGAATACCTAAAATCTATAAGTTTTACCAATAACACGCTTCTTATACAAGCTAATCAAATTTTAGAATACACAAAAAATCAACAAGTAGAAAATAAACTCATTCCTGTAGTATTTAATCTAAAAAATGAGATAAATGCAATTTTAACTTCTATAAAACCATATATAGAAACTAGAAATAATGAATTTATTATCTCTGAAAACATAAATCCGGAAATCACCATTTACTCTGATAATACCAAAATCAATCAACTTTTCATGAATATTCTTGGCAACGCTAATAAATTCACAGAAAATGGCAAAATAAAAGTCAATACAAAAACAGAACCTATAGACCAAAACACCATCTCCTTAATCACAGAAATTACAGATACCGGAGCTGGAATTTCAAAAAAAGATTTAGAAAAAATATTTGAACCTTATTATCAAGGTGTACTGTCAGATGATGTAGAAAATTTAGGAGCAGGTTTGGGACTTAGTTTGTGTAAAGAAATGGTAGAATTATATTCCGGGAAAATTTCTGTTACCAGTGAAATAAACAAGGGAACAACTGTAACTTTCGCTCTTAATCTTACCCTAAAAAAATGAATCTATTAGATAAAGAAACCATAACTGTTCTACTAGCAGATGACCACAGCCTGATAAGGCAAGGCATAATGTTCATTTTAGAAGAAATAGAAGTAGATGCCAAAGTAACCCAAGCATCTAATTTACAGCAAATTACAGAACAAATTTCTGCTAACAAAATCGATATTGCGGTAATAGACGCTCATTTCCCAGACGGAAATAGTATTACCATATTGCCCGAAATTAAAACCCTAGCTCCCGAAATTAGAATTCTTATTTTTACAGGAATTGATGAAGCTGCCAATGCTCTCAAATTTCTAAAAGCAGGCGCTAATGGTTTTATAAGTAAAATGAGCGAAGAAGAGGAAATTAAAAATGCTATTTTAACCATAATGAAAGATGGTGAATACCTCTCTCCTCAAACTCAATCTTTGCTCATGAATTCTATGAGAAATTCTAAAGCGATAAATCCACTATTTAGACTTACCGAAAGAGAACTTCAAATAGCAAAAATGTATGCCTCAGGAAATGGTAATCTCGAAATCGCTAATCAATTAGATGTTAAACAAAACACTGTAAGTACCATCAAAAGGAGGATTTTCGAAAAATTAGAGATAGAGAACATTGTAGAACTTATCCAAATTTTACAAGACAACCCATAAATTTGTAGATAAATATCTACAAACAATCGATATATATCTAGTAAATTTATTGGGATTTAAAATGATTTGCGTGGTATCTTTGTACTACAAAAACACAAGTGATGAAAATGCCAAATTATTCTACATAACGCTATAGAATAATTAGGAAAAAAAAGATCTCATGAAATTTCATGAGATTTTTTTGTTTTAGAACTCTAGAAGAACAATTCAATAAATTACAAATCTGTTTATAGAATTGAAAAATAGCAACAATCCTAGTCTAGCATTCTTTCCTTATTTAATCTCCGTTTCTAATATTCTGCTATTTTTGCAACTTAAAGAAACTTGCTTAAGTTAAAAACCCAATTAAAATTCATAATTCACTCTTCTAATCGAGAAATGCCCTAAAAAAAACGCTGAAAATCAAATGATTAACAGCGTTTTTTGTACCCCAGACGGGGCTACCTTAATTTTTTTCCTATTTTTAATCTTCTTAACTCATTTATATTCAGTATATTTGGATTTGGAGGGGAACGATTATAATTAAATTTACCTTGTTTTTTTCGCTTTTATTTTAAAAATGTTCCCCCTTTTGTTCCCCCTTTTATTAACTTAATCTAATTTGAATTTATGATAAAATATGTTTTTGAATTAAGAAAGGACAAAGTAACTCAAGATGGCTTAATGCCAATCAGAATATTGTTTAGAATAGGCAGTTCTGTAATAAAGCGTAATACTGGCTTAAATTGCAAACCAGAAGATTGGCAAAATAATAGAGTAAAAGCCAATACAAAAAAAGAAAAATATTACGGATATGATTCTATTAATGAAAAACTTTCGGAGATTGAATCTAAAATTCAAGACATTTCACTTTTTTTCAGGGCTAGTAAAATAAAACCAACGAAGGAACTTTTTCTTGAGAAATATGATTATGAAGAAAAGGTAGTTATTACTACTGAATACGAAATTTTTAAATGTTTTGAAGAATACATTGAAAAAGGAAAATTAACCAAAACACCAAATACAATAAAAGGTCAAATTACAGTAAAAAATTATTTAGAGCTCTTTTGTAAAGAAAAAAACATTTCGCTTTCTTTTGATGAAGTAAATAATGATTTTTTTGAATCATTAAGAGATTACTCCTATGAAGTAAAAAAAATGAAACAGAACTACTTTGCTAAAGTAATTAAGGTTTTAAAATCATTTCTGAATTGGGCGATAGAAAAAGGATACAACACTAATCGTGAATTTGAAAAATTCAAAGCTGCTGAACATGATATTGACATTGTTTTTTTGACTTTTGAAGAATTAATGAACTTATACAATTATCAATTTGAAAGTGATAGACTTTCTCAAGCAAGAGATTTCTATTGTATGGGTTGTTTTACAGGATTAAGATTTTCTGATTTGTCAAAACTACACCTAGCTAATATTTCCGAGGATCATATTGTCCTTTCTATCCAAAAAACGAAAACCCAAAACCACGCCATTAAACTCAATAAATACGCAAAAGCTATTTTGGAAAAATACAAAGGAACAATCTATGAACCGTTACCTATAATTTCCTCTCAAAAATTTAATGAATACATCAAGGAATGTTGTGAGTTAGTGGAAATCAATCAACTTTTTACTATTCATTGGTTTGTTGGTAATAAGAAAAAATCTTTAACTCAACCAAAATATAAATTTA